>R23__coassemble_407_pt1 | contig 29718 bp, 28 predicted proteins | sample R23__metabat2_high_PE_023 | metagenome-assembled genome bin R23
CTATTATTTTGAATATCACGTTGCCGCAGTAATTATAACTATGATATACTGATTTTAAGTCGGTTTGGATTCGACTCGGAACAAACCACCGTGAATCCCAAGATTTATTTATGAGGAGAAATGATAATGGCAGCACCGAGAAATGATAATGTCAAAGAGAAGATCCTGAACGCTACAGAAACGCTGCTTCAGAAAAAAGACCTGTCCGATATCACGCTTTCCGAAATCGCGATAGCGACCGGCATCTCCAAGGGAACTCTGTATTATTACTATAAAAACAAGACCGACATATATATGGATATTACGGCACGGTATCTCGATCAGCAGTGGAAAGACTTTATAGCATGGACGGAAAACAAGGAAAAAGATACTTCCATCACGCGGCTTATCAACTATGTCGTTCAGCGAAACATAGCGTCCTATCGTACCCGTCTGCATCTGATCAATGCCGCATCACTGGGCGATGAGGATCTCCGGGAGAAGCTTGTAAGTCTGTACGGACAATTCGAATCCATCATCAGCGAAAAAGTCGGTGAGCGATCGAACCTCTTTTCTCCGAAGTTTTTCGCTCAGCTGATGCTGCTGGTATCCGACGGCCTTATCGTACAGGAAGCGCTGGGAAGCGAAGCGATCAACCCGGAAGAGTTTGTTTCTCAGTCTTTGGAATACATCAAGATGCTCGATCAGCTGGTGGATTGATACCTGCATATGAAACAGCGGGGCAGCGGAATCTGTTGATTTAGATTCCGCTGCCCCGTTTTTTCATTTCATTATACGTTTTGAAAGGATGCATGGTCTCCTCTGGACTGTACCACCTGATATCCGATGGCCTCCATCCTCCGTTCCATACAGGACCGGCATTCCGCCGCTTCATCACCGGTACATATCTTGCCGTCGTAAAGCAGATATTTTCCCCGAACATCCTGAGGAGAAAGGTTTGGCATCACGACATTTGCTCCCGCCTTGATCCCCATTTCTCTCCCCATCGGATGGATGGTTCCCAGCGCTGTCGTTGCGGGAAGCAGGACGGAGGGAAGCATCAGCCGGATCACGGACAGCAGATGAAGTGTATCCTCCAGAGTTCCCGCCGGTCGATCTCTGAAAGGTGTATCCTGATGGGGTATAAAAGGACCAATCCCCACCATATGCGGCTGAAGTTCTTTCATGAAATGCAGATCTTCGATGACATGTTCCACCGTTTGGTACGGTGCTCCCACCATGATTCCGCAGCCGATCTGGTATCCGATCTCCTTCAGATCCCGAAGACATTGCTTGCGGTGTTCCCAGGACAGTTCTGCCGGGTGCAGTTTTCCGTAGTGTTCCGGATTCGCTGTCTCATGCCGAAGAAGATATCGATCCGCACCGGCTTCGAAATATGCCTGATAACTTGCTTTTTCCTTTTCTCCGATGGACAGCGTCACCGCACAGTCGGGATGCTGTTTTTTTATGGAAGAAACGATGTCACATATCATCTTATCGGTATAGTACGGGTCCTCCCCGCTCTGTAATACGATCGTACGAAACCCCAGATTATATCCGTCATCGGCACAGCGGAGAATCTGCTCTCTGGTAAGCCGATAGCGGTCGCAGTTTTTGTTGCTTCGCCGAAGACCGCAATACAGGCAGTCATTCCGGCAGAAATTTGAAAACTCAATCAGTCCCCGAAGGTATACCGTGTTTCCATAGTGCTGCCGTCTCACCCGGTCCGCTTCCTGATACAGGAACTGTTCCTCTTCCTTGGTCAAAGAGGTAAGCAGCGCCCGAAAATCATCATCCTCCAGCATTTGCCCTTTTGCAAGAAGCTGGATCCGTTCTTTATTGGTCATATTTGCCTGCCCCCTCTCTTTGCGGGATCAATCCTCATTCTTCTTATTCTTCAGTGTTTCCCGCACCTGCTGTTCCAGTGCCGGAAATATGCTCAGGCTTCGTGCCAGGATCCCCTGCATATAGGCAATGGTGATTCCATAATTCGTCATGGGAACACTCTGATCTTCCGCGCATTTCATACGGTACCGGACTTCTCTTTCGTTGAGCATGCATCCACCGCAGTGAATGATCATCGCGTAAGAAGAGAGATCATCCGGGAATTCACGTCCGGAGGACGTCTCGATCTGAAGATCCTTTCCCGTATAGGCCTTCAGCCAGCGAGGAATCTTCACGGTCCCGATATCATCACACTGCCGGTGATGCGTGCAGCCTTCCGAAATGAGTACCCGGTCTCCATCTTTTAATTGTTCCACTGCCGTGACACCACGGACTGCGGTCTCCAGTAGCCCCTTGTATCGGGCAAGCAGGATGGAAAACGATGTCAGCGGTATCTCTTCCGGCACATCCTGTGCAACCTGTTTGAATGCCTGGCTGTCTGTAATAACCATGGCCGGTGTCTTTCCGAGCTCGTTCAGGGTCTTTTTCAGTTCGGTCTCTTTCACGCAGATTGCCGAAGCCCCCGCTTCCAGGAGATCCCGTATCACCTGTTGCTGCGGGAGGATAAGCCTCCCTTTCGGAGCTGCACTGTCGATAGGGATCACCAGCACCACAAAATCTCCGGGCTCCACCAGATCCGCTACCAGACGTTTTTCATCCTCTCCGATCTTCCCAAGAGCCGCAATCCGTTCCTTGAGTTCAAAGATCCCGGTGTTTTCCATTGCGCTGACAAGGATCCCCGGCTCCGTGAATTCCGGAACCTGTTCCAGAAGGTCCGATTTGTTCCACGCAACGACATAGGGAATCTCTTTCTCCCGGAACAGTTCCAGCAGCTCCTCGTCACACGTTTTTATTCCTTCGGTAGCGTCCACCACCAGCACGGCAACATCGGACCGGTTCAGGATCTGTTTTGCTTTCTGCACTCTCTGCAGCCCAAGGGTTCCCTCATCGTCAAATCCCGGAGTATCAATAATCATGACCGGCCCCATGGGCAGAAGCTCCATGGCTTTCATGACGGGATCCGTCGTAGTCCCCAGTGTGTCGGACACCACGGCAAGATCCTGCCCGGTCACTGCATTGACGACGCTGGATTTTCCGGCGTTCCGCCGTCCGAAAAAACCGATATGGATCCGCTCTCCCGACGGAGTTTCATTGAGTCCCATTGTTATTCTCCCCTTTTGTTGTGTTGAAAGCGATTGATCAGCTGTTTGCGGAAGATCCGACCGGAAAATGCGAAATGGACCTCCGGTGTGAATCGGACACCGGAAGGACAGATATGGCGGTACAGGGGATCGGCTACGATTTCCGCAGCGTTTGCGATCTCCCGTTCCACTTCTTCCTCGCCCCGGGTCATGACGTCCAGTACACCGAGCAGTTCCGGCCCGGCCTCTACTGGGCATATCACCCGGGTGCGGACGCCCTGACGTGCCTTCATTGCCGCCATGGTTCCCATGCAGACAGGATCACCGATGAAAACGGTCTCTTCCCGTCCGTCCGTCGGTCGATTCAGATATGGGATCTGGTTTTGTCCGGTCTCCATCGCCCGGCGCAGCGCCGAACAAAGTTCTTCCTCATAGCCCGGAAGAGGCAGACCTGCCACGTAAGGTGTTCCAAAGATCCCGTACAACCATTTTGCCGTGGAAAGCCCCACTGCCGACACCACAAGATTGACATCCGCACGTCCGGCTTCTTTCAGCGATTCCAGTGACTCTCCCATGGCCCAGCAGGATTCGACCGAAAATCCTTCTGCCCGGATCCAGTCCTTCAGGGAACCCACTTCACCGTCCGCAGGAAAATCCAGTGGTGTACATCCCAGCAGATTAATCCTGCCGGAATGATCCGGTTCCGCGTTTCGGTCGACCATCCGTTCCGCCAGTATCCTTAGGGCTCCACCGGCACCGTAAACGTAGTCATGGCACCCATTGGTGGGGATATAGAACGCTGAAACGCCAGTATTCTCCTCTATTATGGAGGAAATTGCCTCGAAATCCGTTCCATTTAGATATGGAATGGGGGAATTGACCAGTGCAACGAAATTCGGACGGAGCTCTTCACAGGCTTTTTCGATATCATGGATCAGCCGCTCATCGTCCCCCAAGATCGCATCCTGATCCGTCAGCCCGGTAATAAAGATGAGGCTGTCCTGATCATACCAGCGGGTCTCGTCATGGGTGTTGTAGGTAGAGTTGCATCCGGACGGATCATGCATTACGGTCATGCCGCCCAATTCAAACAGCGCAGCCGCTGCACCGGAAACGTCGCCGGAATACACCGGTAATATTCGATATGCTCTTCTCATAGGCAGCAGGCACACCCCAATCCCTTACGGGGAACCAGCTCTCTGGTGTCCTTTTCCTCCTTTATTGCGCGTATCATCTCTTCCGCGATGAAGGTCAGACTCCCAAACCCCCAGCATCCTCCGTTTTCGATCATATTGACAAAGTGACTGGTCCCACCAAACCAGGCCGCTTTCGGACCGATGGCCAGGACCGGCCGAGTTCCGCGTGGTATCTCTCTCATTTTTAAGTTGATTGGTGACGCCTGTTCCAGATCCGGCGCATTTTTCTGTAGCCAGCGAAGATCCGCTTCCTCCTCCGGAGTAATGGCATCCAGATAGATCCTCTGAACCTGGAACCCGTTTTTCCTCAGTGCCCTTGCCAGACTCAGCGGGCGGGGCGTGGACATGTAGTCGATGGTCACCGGCATCTCTCCCACTACGGAAAGCGCTCTCTGCAGTGCCCGGTCTCTTTCCTCCATCCAGGGCGACGGATCGATGTCTTTCATGTTCAGACGCGCGGTCAGTTCCTTCAGATTTCTGCGGATCGCTTCGTCATCATAATCCGATGGAAGATACAGGTAGTCCCTTCCCAGCCGTTTGTTCATCATGCGGACTGCGTAGTCTCCCGAGGGATAGTAGCACAGATTAAGGAAGCTCTCCCCCATGGCAAGAAACTCCTCGTAGGTCCGGTTCGTGGGAAGCTGACGGACGGTAAAGCCTCCTGCAGCCAACACTTTTGCGATGTCATTCTCTCTGTGCATGGGAAGATCTCCGCCGATGACATTCACACTGCGGTGATTCGCCGGCAGAGGCTGCACCGGGTCCAGGATCGCCTTCCGGTCTTTCTGCTCCGGGGTCAAGCCGGTCTTCTGCATGATGGGATCCATCCAGCACCGGGCAAAATCGATATCGGGAAACATCGCTTCCAGTTCTCCGTAGATGCGGTCGGTATCGCTGCCCAGAAAATGATGCAGACATACCAGATAAACCTGAACGCAGCGGGGGCGGTAAGGAAGTTTCCGGATAACATCCGCGACTCCCTCAATGGTTACGTCCTCCAGATTTCCGTCCAGAATATCATCCTCTTCCAGCAGGACGGTAGAGTACCGGTCCAGTGCGTTCATTTCCGCTGCTGTCATCACGACGCCTCTCATGCAGTTATCACTGCCGACATAGATCTCATGTGCCTCGGGAATGAGCATTCCGATATGAACAATATTCCAGTTTCCATGTGCCGGAGCATTGAATTCCAGCTCTCTGACGAAAGGAAGGGGATAGTTTGCATCCGAAACGGAGACGATGGCTCCTTCCGGTTCAAAATCCCGTCCTATCTTTTTTAGCATGATGGGTACTCCAATCCGCTGATTGCCGCCACCTGATCGGCCAGCACACGGTACTCCCGTGCCATGTCGCTGTCCGGAAATGCTTCCAGAACAATCATGTTCTTCTCTTCCGCATCGGTGACGATCTCATCCCGGTGCAGTGTACCGGCGATGACCGTATGGACATCCTCCGCCAGCTCCTGCACTTTCTCTTCCTCGTTTTTTACATCGCGCCGGTTCAGGATCAGTCCGCCCAGCGTGGCATATCCTCTGTTTTTAAAATTGTCCACTGCTACCGCGATATTGGCCGCGGCATGAATGGACATGTTCTCTCCGGAGGTCAGTATAAACACTTTCTCCGCGTGCCCTTTCCGCATGGGCATTGCAAATCCACCGCAGACCACGTCTCCCAGCACATCGTACAGAACGACATCCGGATGGTATCTCTCATAGACACCTTTCTCCTCCAGCTTTTCCAATGCCGTAATGATGCCGCGGCCGGCACAGCCCAGACCCGGAAGCGGGCCCCCTGCTTCCGCGCAGATCACACCGGCGTAGCCGATGCGCACCATCTCTTCCAGCGTCATGCCATCCTTTTTCTGCCGAAACAGATCCAGGATTGTAGGAACTTCCTCTCCATGGCGAAGATATAGGGTGGAATCCGCTTTGGGATCACATCCGATCTGAAGGACCTTCAGGCCCTTCTGTGCAAAAGCGGCAGCAATGTTGGAGACGGTAGTGGATTTCCCGATGCCGCCCTTTCCGTAAAACGCCAGCTTAACCATATTTACACCGCCTGATCAATGGGGGTAATCACATTGGAGTAGGCCGTCTTTGCCGACACTCCCGGCAGCCGTCCAATCTTACCGGACAGTGCACTGATCACGTCCTGCGGCGCATCGATCGCCACACTGATGATATTGATTCCCCGTGCTTTATAGGGGATTCCCATGCGGCCGATAATATATTTCGATGCCGATGACAGAAGTTCATTGAGCGAATCTGTCACCGCGCCGGATTCCACGATGATGGATATTACAGCAACTCTTGTTTCCATGTTTTGTTCTCCTTGGATTTCACCAATCAGCAGATTCTCGGCAGCAACTCATTTCCCGGCTGAGGAAGAAGGGTCTCGGATCCGATTTCCGTAGTCATGACGACGCGTCCCTTCTGCTCCTCCGTAATTGTTCCGATGGCAGCTGCATTTTCGGTATATTTCTGGCTGTGCAGTACTTCCAGCACTTCCTCTGCCTTCTCTTCCGGTACGATCATGACCATTGTTCCCTCACAGGCGAGATACAGAGGCTCCAGTCCCAGCATTCCGCAAACGCCGCGAACCTCCGGTTCTACCGGAATGCGGGCAGCATCCAGACGAATCCCCACATTGCTCTGCTCCGCGATCTCATACAACACTGTGCCCACTCCGCCGCGGGTGGCGTCCCGCACGGTATGGATCTCCGGCACGGCTTCAAAGGCCGCATGGATTGCATTCCACAGAGGAGCGCAGTCGCTCTTGACATCCGCTTCAATCCCGTATTCGTCCCGGGCCAGCAGGATCGTGCAACCGTGACGCCCCACATCTCCGGTGGTGATGATCACATCTCCCGGCTTTGCCAGCGTTCCAGAGGTCTGGATTCCCTCCATGATCTGTCCCACACCGGTGGTGTTGATAAACACGCCATCCACCTGACCTTTTCCGGCTACCTTTGTATCTCCGGCTACGATCTGAACTCCAACTTCCGCAGCGGTCTTCTCCATCGCTGCAACAATCTCTTCCAGTTCATCCATGGGAAATCCTTCCTCTATGACGAACGCGCTGGTCATGTATAACGGCTTGGCGCCCATACAGGTCAGGTCATTGACCGTTCCGCAGATCGCCAGTTTTCCGATGTTCCCGCCGGGGAAAAACCGGGGCGAGACGATAAATCCGTCTGTCGTCATGGCGATCTTCCCCTGAGGTGCCGGCAGTACCGCGGCATCATCTCCCGTAAAATTGGGATTGGCAAAATGAGATTTAAAGACCCGGTCGATAAGTTCGGCGGTCTGTTTTCCTCCGGCTCCGTGAGCCAGTGTTACGAAATCCGTCATGATTCGCTCCCTCCATACAGATAATAGGCGGAGCAGGCACCCTCTCCGGATACCATGCAGGCACCTACCGGATGTTCCGGTGTACATACTTTTCCAAACACGCCGCAGTCGCTGGGCTTGCATTTGCCCTGCAGTACTTCTCCGCAGCGGCAGGCGGGGTTGCTTCTCCCTTCAACCGGCGGAAGACGGAATTTCTTCCGGGCGTCAAAGTCTGCATATTCCTCCCGCAGCTGCATTCCGGACTGCGGAATCACGCCCAGTCCGCGCCATTCCGTATCGCAGGGCTCCATGATGGAGTTTACCAGCTTTACACCGGCAGGGCTTCCTTCTTTGGTAACGACACGGGGATAGCAGTTTTCAAAGAAAGGCCTGCCTTCCTGTGCTCTGGAGATCACAACCGCCAGCGCAGTGAGCAGTTCTCTTCCCGTAAAGCCGGCAATAACTCCGCTGACGCCCTCTTTTTCTGCCATATCCTCACACAGCTGGGTGCCGATAATGGCATGAACATGCCCCGGATAAAGAAACGCGTCGGCGCTTCCTTTCAGCGCCAGATAGGCTTCCGGCATGGTCTTGTTGGCAGTAAGCAGGGAAAAGTTCTCCAGTCCGGCTTCCTTCGCACGTTTGACTGCCAGACAGCTCGCAGGAGTCGTGGTCTCAAATCCCACCGCAAGAAAAACAACCTGTTCTTCCGGGTGTTCTTTGGCATATTCCACCGCGTCCAGAGGAGAATACACCACCTGGATCTTTCCGCCCTTGCTGCGGGCGCCGGCCAAGCTCATTTCCGTGCCCGGAACACGGACCAGATCTCCAAAGGTGCAGATGGTGGCACCATGATCCAGCGCCAGCATCACGGCTTCGTCAATAAAGCCCACCGGTGTCACACAGACCGGACAGCCCGGACCGGAGATCAGGTCGACATTTTCCGGAAGCAGCTTACGGATCCCGAGTCGGAAGATCTCGTGTGTATGGGTCCCACACACTTCCATGATCCGGAGTTTCGGACCATCATAGGAGGAAATGATCTTCCTCGCCTGTTCCAGTTTATCTTCGTTCATCCCAGCGCCTCCATGATCCGTTCCGTTTCGGGAATGTCCTCATCGGTGATCTTGGCGATGGCAGTTCCGGCATGAACCATAACGTAATCTCCCGGCTCCAGATCTTCCAGAAGCTCCACCGAGATGTTTCTTTTGGCACCGGATGCATCCACCAGCGCGGTGCCGTCGGTTATTTTGATCACTTTAGCAGATAGTCCTACACACATTGTTGTTTCCTCCCTATGAGTAATGATTTCATTCTTCTATGTAATTTCATTATTTTTTTCGATCTTCCAGTGCCTGCATGGCCACGACAGCCTGTCCCAGGGCGATGCCGCCGTCGTTTGGCGGAACCAGCCGATGAACCAGCACCTGCATGCCGGCTTCTTCCAGGCGTCTCTGCGTCAGCTCCAGCAACAGGGTGTTCTGGTAGCAGCCGCCGCTGAGTGCGGCTGTCCGGATCCCGGTCTGCACGGAAGCATCGATACAGGCTTTTGCAGCCATGGCAGCAAGAGCATCGTGAAACACGTAGGCCAGCACTTCAGGGTCTTCTCCCGCCAGCCGTTCATCCATCAGCTGTGCTGCCAGCGTGTCGGTGGGCAGGATCTTCCGTCCGTCCTGTTCCCTCAAGCTTCCGTTCCAGGATTCCCGTTTTTCTCCGAGACTGCGGCCTCTCTGTGCGGCAAACTGGAGGGCAGTCGCTGCTTCTCCTTCAAAGGTGGATTCCTTCCGGATCCCAAGTATCGCACTGACGGCATCAAAAAGCCGTCCCACACTGGTGCTGTCAACGGCATTGATATGTTTTTCGAACATCATTCTCTGCACCTTTGCCGTATTGTCATCGCAAAGATTCAGATCCCGTATGATCTTCAGCGCCAGATCATGATCTCCATAACGGTCCAGAATCATGGAACAGGCGATGCGCCATCCCTCGCGGGAAGAGTGGTCTCCTCCCATTTGAAGGAAGGGTGCAATGCTGCCAATTCTGGTAAAGCCTCGGTAATCCGCCCGAAGGATCTCTCCTCCCCAGATGGTTCCGTCGGTCCCGTAACCGGTGCCGTCAAAAGACACTCCCAGTACCGGCTCCTCATAATCGTTCTCCGCCATACAGGACACGATGTGAGCATAGTGATGCTGGACTTTGATCAGCGGCTTTCCGATCTCTTCCGCCACAAGAGTGGAGTTGTATCTCGGATGAAGATCACAGGCCACGATCTCCGGCTCCGTTTCCAGAAGCGTCTGCAGCCGTCCGATTGTCTCCTGCAGTGCATCCACGGTTCTGAGATCCGCCAGATCTCCTACATAGGAGGAGGGATAAAACAGATCGTTGACACCCACACAGAAGGTGTTTTTCAATTCCCCGCCCGTAGCAAGGACACGTCCCTGAAAACCGTGAGACAGGATATACGGAAGTGGCGCATATCCGCGGGATCGCCGGATCATATAAGGTTCTCCCCGATAGAAATCCATCACCGAATCATCCGCCCGGATCCGGATCTTCCGGTTATGTGACAACACAGCATCACAGAAACCGGAGAGCTGTTCTCTCACGTCGTTGTCTTCCCGGCAGATGGGAGCACCGGAAACATTCCCGCTGGTCATCACCAGGCAGTCCGGCATATCAATGCCGTCATCATAATCAAACAGCAGGATCTGAACCGGCGCATACGGAAGCATGACTCCCACTTTGGGATTGTCCGGCGCGATGGAAGGACAGAGTTTCCCGCCTCCCTTTTTATCCAGCAACAGGATCGGTTTCTGATGTCCGCTCAGGATCTCCTCCTGTTCCGCAGTGATTACACACTCGCGCTCCGCAACAGCGCGGTCTCTCATCATCACGGCAAAAGGCTTCATGGGTCTTGTTTTCAGCGTGCGGAGTCTGGATACCGCAGCTTCATTGGTGGCATCGCAGGCGAGGTGGAATCCGCCGATTCCCTTGACTGCCACCACTCCGCCGTCTGCTATGATCCGGCGGGCATAGGTGATGGCCTCTCTGCCCCGTTCCGTACGGTCCATGATATATACTTCCGGCCCGCAGTCGTTGCAGCACACAGGCTGTGCGTCATATCGACGGGTCTCGGGATTGTAGTATTCTTCCGCGCATTCCGGACACATGGGGAATTCTTTCATGCTGGTCCGCTCCCGGTCATAGGGAAGCGCATCCAGGATCGTCAGCCTCGGCCCGCAGCAGGTGCAGTTGATAAAAGGATGCTGATACCGCCGGTTCTTCGGATCATTCATCTCCTCGATACATTCATCGCAGATGGCGATATCCGGAGATACAAAGATCTCTCCCTTGGTCTTCTCGCTCTCAACGATCTCAAAGGAGGCGTACTCCGGAGGATCCGGAGCATCTTTCACATCCAGCTTCAGGATTGCGGCCCTTTTCGGCGGCCGGTGATCCAGTGCATCCAAGAACGCGTCCACCTGTTCCTTTGTCCCCTGCGCGAAGATCTCAACATAGGGGCCCTTGTTGCACACCGATCCGGTGATCCCGGTCTCCATGGCATGCCGGCTCACCGTAGGCCGGAACCCCACGCCCTGCACGATCCCGTAAACGCGGATCTGTTGGGTAATGATTCTGTTCATTCGTCATCTCCCAGCTTTCCGGAGACGGCAAAGTGAGGAGCGTGGATCCATGCCCCCGGGTAATCCCGGACAATGGGCTGCAGCGTACGGTCGGCAAGGATGCAGTCGAACTGTTCCTTTTCAACCAGCTCCTCAAATTCATCTTCCTCTGTCAGGATCCGGTCCTGAGGTTCCGCCAGTGCCGGTTTTCTCATAAACCATGTGGCAACTGTGACGTCCTCCCCGCCAAGTCTGCGGATTCGATCCCGCATACTGTTGGCCATGACCTGCTGATGAACACAGAGGACTTTCTTCCCGGAGAAGTCTTCCTCCGGGACCATATCTTCTGCCAGAGGACACCGAATCTCATATTCTGTACCGAAGTTCTTTTTCAGATACTCGGCTGCCCGCAGTCCCGCCGGGGATACGACCAGATTCTTTTCGGCGGATGCGGCATTTCTTATATCTTCCAGTGTGGCTCCCATTCCGTAGATCACGACCTGAGAAGCCCCCTCCAGAAGCAGTTTTTCTTCCAGTTTTCGTTCCGGATGCTTTCCCGCAAGGTCCAGAGGACTTGCTCCCAGGACCCCGATGCGTCCGGGAATGGTTTCCGCCTGTTCTGCCGTAAACGTTTTGAAAATGGCTTCCAGCGCCCGTTCCGCCCCGAAATCATACAGATTCATTCCGGTGGTCTCCACCGTGATGATCGGCAGATCGATCTTCTTTTCCGCCAGCCTCTTCAGCGCCCGGTAATCCGTGCCGATGGTGGCCGGTACCGGAGTCCCGATGATCGCCGCAAAATTGGCATCAATCTTTTCCGCCGCCATGGCCAGTTTTTCCACCAGCTTGTCATCACGGCCGAGGATCGCATCCATGTCCCGAAGCCCGGCGGAAAAGACCGCACTGCTGGTCTCAAACCAGCGGGGCTCATCAAATCCGCAGATGTTGCCGGTACAGCCGCCGGCATCGCAGATCACGATGATGCCGCCCAGATCATAGAGCACGGACACCGCGCCGGACTGGTCCGGTGCGAAGGGAGTGAGATATTTGCGAAGTCCTTTCATTTGGTCTCCTCCTCTCCCTGTTTTGCCTGAAGCAGTGCCCGGAACAGATCCCGGACCGCCTCATATCCGAAGGGCTGCACATCGCTGTTCCACTGTACGTTGGGGCATCCCGGATGATAATAACCGGCATCTTTGCCGATGGTAAGATCGGCATCGGAGGTGCTGCAGCTGTAATACAGCATTGTCGGTTCCAGATTGGAATAGATTTTCGTCTCAGGGCTCAGCTGGGCCAGTTTGTTGACATAGACATAGAATTCCGGTGCGATGGTTCCGTAGATCTCCGACACTTTAAACCCGTATCGAGTCAGTGCAAGTGCCAGTTCAAAAGGATTGCCGTTCATGGCTTCACCCACGGCGAACACCGTGTCCGGATACTGTTCCTGAAACTCCGCGACGGCCGCCTCTGCTTCCTGACGGTAGGGGGTGTCGTCAAAGGTCACTCCAAGCGCCTGTCCGAATGCTTCGTACTGGCGGTGGATCCGGTCGGTCTGATACATGCGGATCAGTTCCACCGAGGGGATCCCCAGCTTGTACTGAAGATCTTCTGCGGCAAATCGGGCTTCCGGGTTCAGGACCAGATTGAAATTGGCTTCCGCCATCATCTGAAACTCTTCATATGTTTTGCATCGTCCGATCTCCCGTATATTCCGGACGCCGGCACTTTTCAGCATCGCGTAAAGTTCAGTACCATCATCCAGCGGTGCGAAAAATCCCATGATATTGACGGAAGAGGAGCGGCGGGACCGCTGTTCCAGCATGGAATAAATGCTCTGGCGTACATGGACCATGGGAGGCTTCCGACCTTCTCTTGTCAGCGCATACATATAACATGGCTTTACGCGGACGCCGGTCTTTTCTTCTGCCCTGCGGCAGACCCGTTCCATATCCGTACCCAGCAGCGCATCCACACAGGTGATGCAGATCATCACCACAGCAGGCTTCTTTTCCAGGCTGTCCACGACTTCCTGTACGGCATCCGGGATCACTTTCAGGTGGCGTCCGGTCACAAGATCCGTTTCATCCATCATCAGATAGAAGTACCGGTGGTGATATGCCCGCATGGAGCTGATGGTGGAAGTGTTCCTTCCGCAGCACCCCGGAGCCACCAGCAGCATGACCGATTCCGGCACGGCCAGAGCAGCTCGTTTGACACCAAATCCCTCCGCGCCTGGGGAATTGAATGCCAGCGTTGCAGGAGAACTGTAGATCAGGTGGGTGTTGGAGATCAGTTCCGACGGGATTTCCTCCTTGCCCATCTCCGCAAGCTGCTGCGCGGTATAATAAATGGCTTCACTGCTCATGACTGTTCCTCATCTTCCATCAGAAGTTTCGCCAGATCGATGAATTTCCGGCTGATGGGCAGCGAAGGATCCGCCTCGATCACGGTCATTCCCTGATCTTCATAACGGTTGATCTCGTTGCTGCGCGGAATATCTGCCACGATCTTCAGCCCGTTTTCTTCCGTAAAGGCACGGACCTTTTCCTCTTCATTCTCCACATTTCGGCGATTCATGATCACCCCGAAGACCGTTGCATAACTGCGATCCTCAAAATTCTTTACTGCCGTGTTGATATTGTTGGCTGCGTACAGCGCCATTTTTTCACCCGAGGTGACGATCAGCACTTTCTCCGCATATCCTTCCCGGATAGGTGCGGCAAATCCGCCGCACACCACATCGCCCAGCACATCATACAGAACGACATCCGGTTTTCTCGTCTCAAACAATTTGAGATCTTCCAACAGGTTAAACGTGGCGATGATGCCTCGTCCGGCACAGCCTAGGCCGGGAGTTGGCCCACCGGTCTCGATACAGAGAATCCCTCCGTACCCCTCTTTGGAGATCTCCTCCAATGACTCCGGATCACGATCGTTCTCCCGCATAAAATTCATGACCGGCTGCAGCAGTTCTCCTCCCAGCAGATTCATGGTGGAGTCCGCTTTGGGATCACACCCGATCTGAATCACGTTTTTTCCCAGATAGGCGAACGCTGCGGCGAGGTTGCTGGTCATCGTGGATTTCCCGATGCCGCCCTTTCCGTAAATTGCGATCTTGATCATGTCCGTTCCTCCTGTAAAACAAAAACTATTCCGCAGGTCTACAGCGAAAGAGTGATAGAAATCATATAAAGCAATAATAAAGATACCGAATTGAATGCTGTCCCCCCGGAACCGCTTCTCATTTTCCCACCGCTATTATTGCTCGGATTCTTCCTTGCTGTCAGAGCGTGCGCGTTTTATTGATTACTCTGTTCTTTCGAATCGATGAATATCTTTTCGTCAGAATCTCTTTTCCTATTCTTTATTCTAAAGGCATCCGATCCCAAAACACAAGGATTAAAAAATTAGCAATCCTCTCTTCGAATAAATCTGGACGAATCTCTAATTTCTGGCCGTTCCGTTTGGACAAAAGATACCAACCATTAATCCTTATTTTCCATTGTAGCGCTTGAATCTTCCACGCTCTGTGGCGTGTGCGTCAGTTTTTCCGTATTCAATCGTCATCCCTGATGTTCCTGTTTCAATACAGAAACGGACCTGTTTCCTTGCTGGAGATCTTTTTCTGATTCGTTTTTCCGTTGTGGTATCTGCCACAATGAGGGAATGGTTTTTCTGCTATCCTTTGTGATGGTGAGTGAAAATGGTATTAAATGACAAAAAAGATTATATGGACAGCTGCTGCTGTTTTGATGCTTCCGAGTATCAGAAAGCTCCGGATCATTCCCCCTGCGATCATGCTGTACCCGTTCCCCAGATCATCGAGCGGCTGGACGGGCTGTTCCAGAAGGGCATGGAAGAGGAAGCCGGAGAGTTTCTGCGCGACTGGCGCACCCGTGCCCACGGGATGGGCGACTGGCGTGGAGAGCTTTCTCTGCTGTCCGAGCTCATGGGTTATTACCGAAGAACAGCGGAATCCGACGCCGGACTGGACGCATGCTCCCGTGGAATGGACATCATCAAAGACCACGGACTTGCAAACACTGTCTCCGGTGCCACGGTCCTCCTGAACGCAGCCACCACGATGAAAGCGTTTGGAAAAGCGAAGGAATCCCTCCCCATCTTTGAACATGTATGCCGGGTTTACCAGAACAATCTGGCCCCGGATGACTATCGGTTCGGAGGGCTTTACAACAATATGGCTCTGTCGTATGATGACGTGGGCAATTATGAGAAAGCCGAGATCTGCTTCATGCAGGCGATGAAGACCATAAAGACCTGCGTACAGCCGGAATATGAACTGGCTGTAACATGCTGCAATCTCGCTCACATGTACGATCATCAGAACCCCGAGGACCCTCGGATCAACGAGTATATGGAGCAGGCCTGGGAATACCTGAACAGCAAAAACATCCCACGGGACGGCTATTACCGCTTCACTGTTTCCAAGTGTTTGGATGCTTTCCGTTATTTCGGCTTTTTCCTGTATGTGAAAGAATTGGAAGGAAGGATCTGTCCCACATGACCGGAGCACAAGAATCCAGAAATTTTTATGAGAAATATGGCCGGGAAATGATCCATGAGAAGTTTCCACAGTGGGAAGGGCGTATCGCCTGTGGGTTTGTCGGACACGGTTCGGAATGTTTCGGCTTTGACGACGATCTGTCTCAGGATCATGATTTTGCGCCCGGTTTTTCCATGTGGCTGACCAAAGAAGATTTCAGTCAAATCGGGTACTCCCTGGAGCGCTGCTATCAGGCCCTGCCCGTTCCTCATCCGGCGGAAAGCAGCAAAGAAGGAAGCTCTGCCTCCGGTGTTTTCTGCATTCCGGAATTCTATTCCCGCTATACCGGTTCGGAATCCAAGCCGGAAGACTGGCAGCACTGGCTGTCTATTCCGTCCTGGGCGCTGGCCGAAGCTACCAACGGATGGGTCTATCGCGACGATCTTGGACTGTTCACGGAATACCGCGAGCATCTTTTAAACGGCATGCCGGAAGATGTCCGTAAAAAGAAATTGGCTTCCAGGGCGTTTGTTATGGCGCAGGCCGGACAGTACAATTACTCCCGCTGTCTTTCCCACGGAGAAGCCGGTGCTGCCATGCTAGCGCTGGGGGAATTTGTCCCGGCGGCCATCGATCTGGTCTTTCTTCTGAACCGGAAGCACATGCCGTATTACAAATGGTCTCTCCGCGCGATGTCTGAACTTCCCGTTCTCGGACACATGAAAGATGCGCTGGAGTTTCTGCTGGTTGGAGACAATGACGAAGCCGGCATTGCAACAAAAAAAGATGTTATCGAAGACATCTGCATCAATGTGAAGGATGAACTGCTCCGGCAGCACCTCACTCACGGCAACTGGGATTACCTGGAGCCGCACGCATATGAAATCATGGAGCACATCACAGATCCTGCGATACGCTCGTTAAATATCACAGAGGGGTAAAACACTATGACTATTCACTGGCTTGGCCGTTCCTGTTTTAAAATTGTCCACAACGGCTATTCCATCGTTATCGATCCTTACGACAATACCGGAACTCAGTATCCTGTACTGAAAACAGAGGCCAACATGGTGCTCGTCAGCCATGAGCACAGCAGACACAACAATCGTGGGGCTGTAAATATCATCCCCTTTTCCGGAGAATGTCCTTTTCATGTGGATGTGATCGATGCGTTCCACGATACCCGCGGCGGCATCATGAGAGGGCCCAACAAGATTCACATCATCACCACCAGCGACGGGTTCAAGCTGGTTCATACCGGAGACCTTGGATGCCGTGTGGAAGATGAACGGTTTGATGGAACTGATGTTCTGATGATCGGCTGCGGCTCCACCCGGACGATGCCTTCTTATGATCTTTCCCTGCAGGCGAGAGTGATTGATCCCAACGTCTTGATTCCGATGCATTATCAGCACGGTCACATCGCGAATCGCAGACTGTACCATCTGGACGATCTGATGGAGTACTTCATCGGATCGGATTATGAGATCATCAATTATGATGTAAACAGCATTGAGATGTCCAAAGACCTCCCCAAACAGGAAGCCGTGTTAAAAGACGTCGTTTAACTTTTTTATGTTGCAAAAAGCCGGAGCTTTCCATTTTTTCGTATGGAAAGCTCCGGCTCTAATTTTTTTGAGATTTATTCTATTGTTCCGCGCACACTGCGATCTCGTCCCCGGTTCTTACATGACCAGATCGGATCACTTTCACAAAGATCCCTTCCCTGGGCATAACGCAATCCCCTGTTTTTTCCCGAATCGCGCAGCCGTAATGGCACTCTTTTCCGATCTGTGTTACCTCGACCGAGGCTTCGCCGATTTTCAGTCGGGTTCCAATCGGTAGTGTGTGAACTTCCATTCCCTCTACGAGGATATTCTCTGCAAAGGCACCATGCTCCAGCTTAAAATCCAGCTTCTCCTGCATGGTCTGTACACTGTCGGTGCCGAGGAGGCTCACCTGGCGATGCCAGTTTCCTGCATGGGCATCTCCCTCAATCCCCCAGCCCTCTTTCAGATAGGCCTCCGGAATCTCATGTTTCTGGATCCCTCGGATCTCACTGATATTGATCGCTGCAACTTTTGCCACTGAAGCTCAGTCCTCTTTTCGTTCAAATGTGCCGCTTTTTCCACCGGTTTTTTTTAACAAACGGATATTGGTGATCTTCATATCTTTTTGAACGGCTTTGCACATATCATATACGGTAAGCGCCGCAACAGAAACCGCGGTCATCGCTTCCATTTCCACGCCGGTAACACCGGTGCATTTGGCCGTAGCACAGATCTCCACTGCCAGTTTTTCCTCATTGAGATTAAACTCGATATCGATTCCGGATACCATGATCGGATGACACATTGGAATAAGATCCGGTGTATGCTTCGCCCCCATGATCCCGCCGATCTGAGCGGTTCCAAGCACATCGCCCTTGGCGATTCCTCCGGATTTGATCAGATCAAATGTTTCCTGGTTTACCAGCACTTCTCCCGCTGCAATAGCGGTTCGTGCCGTTTCTTTCTTTTCCGAAACATCCACCATTCGAGCTCTGCCCTGTTCATTAAAATGGGAAAACTCCGCCATAGTATTATCCTCCAATACGGTTCATATCCCGTCGTGCCTGAGACCTCTCCGTTGCGGAAAGCGCTGCATGTGCTTTGGGTTTGTGCGCTATGGCAAGTTTCAGTGCCCATTGCAGCTCACTTCCATGAAGTCCCTTGATATGGATCTCCTCAAAGGAGTGCAGACAGGGTTTTAAACAGCCGTCCGCGGTCAGGCGAAGTCGGTTGCAGCTTCCGCAGAAATCGCAGCTGAGCGGACTGATAAGCCCCACTCTGCCCCGACCGTTATTCAGTTTATAGAGACGGGTCACACCGTTGCTGTCATTTTTGTCATTGATACGGACCAGCTCCGGAACTTTCTCCAGAACGACGGAACACGGAATATATGCTCTTTCCGGGAACTGATGGATATCCCCGATGGGCATCAGTTCAATGAATCGCACATCCACCGGGCAGGAGCGTGTAAGCTCGGCCAGTTTAAAGATTTCATCATCATTGAATCCTCCGATCAGGACGGTATTCAGTTTGATCGGACTCATCCCTGCTTCGAAAGCGGCATTCATGCCGTCCAGAACCGCATTGATATCTCCGCCGCGGGTAATCTGTCGAAATTTCTTCTCGTCCAGTGTATCCAGGCTGATATTCACACGATTAATACCGGCTGCCTTCAGGTCTGCTGCCATTTCCTTCAGACGTGTTCCGTTCGTCGTCATGGTCACTTCTTCGACCCCTTTGACGTCATGGATCCTTGCGCAGAGGTCCACGATTCCCGGGCGCACCAGCGGTTCGCCGCCGGTAATGCGGAATTTCGTGATTCCCAATGAGGCTGCCGCCTCCACGATTTCAACTATATCGTCATCTTTCAGCGCATTCCAACTGCGGGGCACCGCATCCGCCGGCATGCAGTAAACACACCGGTGATTGCAGTCCTCCGTCACGGAAATCCGAAGATAATTTATTTCTCGTCCAAAACTGTCTTTCATTGATATATGTCGTTCCTCTTTGCTGTGAGGCCGCCAGTTTCCTCCCTACAATGATTCTTGCTCTTACTGCTTGCTCTGTCAGGTTACCGGGAATGAATCAAATGCCACTATTTCCGGATATTCCTCCATATATTTCCTGCAGTCCTCATAGGTAATAAACTCAGATGATAAAACGGTAAGATTATACGTGATATTTCCGTTCGAATGTTTATGGATCCCGGTCTCGGTTACTTTCATATCCAGATCCTGCATCAGGCGCTGGATGATGCGATCCTGTTTTTCCGCTGGTCCCACTGTAATGGATACAACGTTAGTGGAATAACCATCCACTCCATACGGGAAGCGGTGCATGATGTACTGCAGCAGCATGATAATAACCGTGCCGAATATTCCCAGATAATACATCCCGGAACCGATGCACATTCCAATGGCTGCGGTAGCCCAGATTCCAGCTGCAGTTGTCAGTCCCTTGATGGAGTTTCCGGTCTTAAAGATCACGCCGGCTCCCAGGAAGCCGACTCCGGATACGATCTGAGCGGCGATTCGGGCAGGATCTGCATTGTTGATGCCCCACTCATCTTTGGTGGATGCAATGATATCTGCAAATCCGTACTTGGATAAGATCATCAATGCGCAGGATGTTACGGCAACTAATACATGTGTTCGGATACCTGCTTCCTTAAACCGGCTGGCCCTCTCCGCTCCGATGGCGAACCCACAGGCGCAGGAGATGAGCATACGGGCAAGAAAATCCAGCATCATGATGCCGGTGATTTGACCGCCAAAAAATGCAGATAGATCCATTCGCAAATTCCCCCTCTCTGCGAAGACTCCGATCTTATGTAAATAAATATTTTATCTTGTACTAGATATAAAGTCAACAGAGGCGGTCTTCACAAACGACCGCCTCTGTGTAGCTTTCCGATTCAGTTCTGATCCAGGAACTGGCAGGCTGCCAGTGCCGCAACAGCGCCGTCCGCCGCCGCAGTCGTAAGCTGCCGGATGGTTTTTTTCCGGTTGTCTCCCGCCACAAATACTCCCGGTGTTTTTGTGACACAGTCTTCTCCTGCATCCGCATATCCCTTTTCATCCAGCTCGATCCATTCCCGGAATGCTTCGTTCGCAGGAGAGTGGCCAATGGCCACAAAAACGCCGTCCACCACGAGATCCTTGGACTGGCCGCCGGCATCTTCCAGGCGGATCCCGCTGAGGTTCTCTCCGCCCAGCAGCTCTTTCACCTGATAGCCCAGTACCATTTCCACATTGTCCATTCCACGCAGCTTCTCAACCATTACCGGTTCGCCGCGGAACGTATCTCTGCGGTGGATGAGATACACTTTCCTGCACAGCTCCGCCAAATAGGCGGCGTCCTGCAGCGCGGCGTTTCCGCCGCCGCATACAGCGACAACCTTATCTTTATAGAACGCACCGTCGCACACTGCGCAGAAGCATTCGCCGTTTCCCTGATACTGCTCCTCTTCCGGGAGCCCCAGCGTCTTGGGTCTGGCTCCGGTGGCGATTATGACCGATCTTCCCTGGTATTCCTCATCAAAATCTGTAGTGATGGTAAACAGGTCTCCTTCTTTTTTCAGCGCGACCACTTCGCCCACCTCGGTCTCTGCACCCAGTTCCAGTGCGCGGTTGGTCATGAGATCACCCAGATCCGTCCCGCTGACGGGTCCCATGGCAGGAAAGTTCTCCACCAGAGGAGACCAGGTGATCTGTCCTCCGAAGGCATCCTTTTCTATTACAAGGACGCTTTTTCCGGCTCTTTTTACATAGACAGCTGCGGTGAGCCCTGCCGGTCCTCCGCCAACCACAATTACATCATAAATCATAAGGTTCCTCCGTTTTCTGTTCGAACGGTTCAATTTCTAAAAAAGGTATCCCTCCGCTTAATGCCGAAAGGATACCTTTCCCTGCTATTTCTTTAATTCGGACTTCCGCAATCACGCAGACTGCTGAGTCAGGAATTTCTTGATTGCACCGGCGCCGGCGAATTTCTCATATCCGTTCTCGCCTACGACGACCAGTGTGGGTGCCTGTTTGACTCCGTAGGACATGGCCAGTTCTGCATTCTCGTCGGCAAACAGTTTCTCATAGGCATAGCCTGCCTTGTCCAGATAAGAGGTGGCGATCCGGCAGTTGGGGCAAGTCGGAGTGGCAAAGAGGATGGAGCGAGGTCCGTCGGAAGGAACTACGGGTGCTTCTTCACGGGACACTTCCACATAGGATTCCACCGGACCCTGGTGGGTCAGTTTGGATGTTCCGATGTTGTACTCTCTGCGGTCCTTGTATTCCTGGGTCTTGCCGGCATTCCAGTTCTTGACCGGGCGATAGTAGCCGGTGATACGGCTCCATACTTCGGTCTCCTCTCCGCAGTCGGGGCAGGAGAACACTTCACCGGTAAGATAACCGTGGTTCTTGCAGACCGAATAGGTCGGGCTCATGGTGTAGTACGGCAGACGATAGTTCTCTGCGATCTTGCGTACCAGGTTTGCTGCTGCTTTCCAGTCAGGCAGCTTCTCGCCTAGGAAGGCGTGGAACACTGTGCCGGACGTGTACATGGTCTGAAGTTTGTCCTGAACGTCCAGTGCGGAGAAGATATCCTCCGTGTAACCAACCGGCAGGTGGCTGGAGTTGGTGTAGTACGGAGTGCCGCCGGGTTCTGCTGCAGTGATGATGTCGGGGAAGTCTTCCGTATCGTGTTTTGCGAAACGATAGGTGGTGGACTCTGCCGGAGTTGCCTCCAGATTATAGAGATCGCCGTATTCTTCCTGGTAATCTTTCAGCCGTTCCAGCATGTGGTCAAGAACTTCCTGCGTGAAGTCCTGGCATGCGGCGGTAGTCATATCGCTGCGAACCCAGTTGGCATTGAGGCCGGCCTCGTTCATGCCCACCAGACCGATGGTGGAGAAGTGGTTGTTGAAGGTTCCCAGATACCGTTTGGTGTAGGGATACAGGCCTTCTTCCAGAAGCTTCGTGATTACGGTTCTCTTTACTTTCAGAGAACGTGCAGCCAGATCCATCATCTTGTCCAGTCTGCGGTAGAAGTCCTCTTTATCCTTGGCCAGGTAGGCCAGTCTCGGCATGTTGATGGTAACGACACCAACGGAACCGGTGGATTCACCGGAACCGAAATAGCCGCCGGATTTCTTGCGCAGCTCTCTCAGATCCAGACGGAGGCGGCAGCACATGGAGCGCACATCGGACGGCTCCATATCGGAATTGATGTAGTTGGAGAAATACGGAGTACCGTATTTTGCGGTCATCTCAAAGAGAAGCTTGTTGTTCTCGGTTTCGGACCAGTCAAAATCTCTGGTGATGGAGTAGGTGGGAATGGGATACTGGAAGCCGCGTCCGTTGGCATCGCCGCGGATCATCAGTTCGATGAAGGCCTTGTTGACCATATCCATTTCCTTCTGGCAGTCACCATAAGTGAAGTCCAGTTCCTTGCCGCCGACAATGGCGGGCAGATCCTTCAGGTCAGCCGGGCAGGTCCAGTCCAGCGTAATGTTGGAGAAGGGAGCCTGTGTACCCCAGCGGGACGGGGTGTTGACACCGTAGATGAAGGACTGGATGCACTGCTCCACTTCCTTCTGAGAAAGGTTGTCCACGCGGACAAAGGGTGCCAGATAAGTATCGAAGGAGGAGAATGCCTGAGCGCCGGCCCATTCATTCTGCATGATGCCGAGGAAGTTGACCATCTGGTTGCACAGAGTGGACAGATGGCCTGCCGGGCTGGAGGTGATTTTTCCGGGAACGCCGCCGAGGCCCTCTTTAATAAGCTGCTTCAGGCTCCATCCGGCACAGTAACCGGTGAGCATGGACAGGTCGTGGATGTGGATATCACAGTTGCGGTGTGCCTTTGCGATCTCCTCATCATATACTTCGCTCAGCCAGTAGTTTGCCGTGATGGCACCGGAGTTGGAGAGAATCAGACCACCGACGGAATATGTAACGGTGGAATTCTCTTTCACACGCCAGTCCAGCTCACTCAGATAGCTGTTAACGGTATCTGCATAATCCAGATAGGAGGATTTTGCATTACGCAGTTTTTCGCGGTTTTTACGATAGAGGATGTAGGACTTGGCCACTGCTTCGTAACCGGCGCGGGACAGAACTGTTTCCACACTGTCCTGAACGTCTTCCACTGCGACCTTATTGTCCTTGATCTTATCCTGAAAATCTGCCGTTACCTTCAGGGCGATGAAATCTATAATATCCGGCGTATACTGACTCTCCGTAGCATCGAATGCCTTCTGGATGGCCGCCGAGATCTTGCTCAGATCGAAATCTACAACTTTTCCGTCTCTTTTAACTACCTGATACATTTCTTACTTCCTCCCAAACAATTAAACTCCTCGAAGCTGTACGGCGGGGACAAACTCCCGCGCACAGTCGCGCAATGTATTCATTTCTTCTGCGGAAAACGATGCCAGACCCTGGGGAGCCAGTACATTTCCGGAATCCACATACTGCTGCAGATAATACTCCCGGGCCCCCTGGATCCACTGGGCTGCTTTGCGGATGCTCTCTTCCGTATGGATTCCTTTCACGACCGTCGTGCGGAATTCATACTCGACCCCGCACTCCATCAGGAATTCCTTAGACTCGGTGATGGGGCCCAGATCCAGGTCGGGCACCCCTGCCGTTTCTCCGTACCGCGCAGGATCATTTTTAATATCCATGGCGATGCGGTCCGCCAGTTTTTCCTCCACCACTCTGCGCAGCCGCTCCGGGAAGGAGCCGTTGCTGTCCAGTTTGATAGAGAATCCCAGTTCCCGGATCTTTCGCAGAAGTTCCAGCGTTCCATCGTAGAGGAGCGGTTCTCCTCCGGTGATGGCCACACCATCCAGGACGCCCTGACGGGTCTTCAGAAAGCGAAGGATCTCTTCTTCTGTCATATCCTCCGGCATCTCCTCCGGAAGCACCAGTCCTGCGTTGTGGCAGAAGGGGCACCGGAAGTTGCACCCGCCGGTAAAGATCGTACATGCGACCTTCCCCGGATAGTCCAATAGTGTTAACTTTTGCAGTCCGGATATTCTCATTCGTTTTTCCTACAGACAAATTTCGGCGGATTTTTCCGCCTTCTACAATATAGTCCCCCTTCCTTCTGAAGTCAAGCAACAAAGCACTATATATTGATTAAAATTTCGTAACAGAACACAAGATATAGTGACAGAGGCCCTTTTCGGACCGAAAAAACACCGTCCTTTTCAGCTTTTGCTTAAAAAGAACGGCGCTCCATCACAAGATATTGTGTTCTAAAGATTCTGAAGGTTTCCAATCATCGCTTCGGCGCAGCGCATCCCGTCCACAGCGGCGGAACTGATGCCTCCGGCATAGCCGGCTCCCTCCCCGCAGGGATACAGTCCCCGCAGGCCCAGACTCACCCGGTCTTTTCCCCGTAGGATCCGAACCGGAGAGGAGGATCTCGTTTCCGGGGCGGTCAGTACCGCTTCCGGATCGTCGAAGCCTCTCATTTTGTGCCCCAGTTCCGGAATGGCCTTTTCCAGCACCGAGGTGATTCGTTCCGGCAGGACTTCATGCAGGTCGGTCCAGCATACACCCGGCCGGTATGTCGGCTGAACAATCCCCGGACCTTCACTGGGAGTTCCCTTCAGAAAATCTCCCACGGTCTGTACCGGAGCGTAATAGTTTTCGCCTCCTGCCCGGAAGGCGGCCTGTTCGATCTCCCGCTGCCAGTACATGCCTCCCAGAACGGATTTGTCAGGAAAATCTTCCGGCTGGAGCGTCACCAGCAGTGCGGCGTTGGCATTCTCTCCGCTTCGTCCGGAATAACTCATTCCGTTCGTGACGACGCCCCGTTCCTCCGAGGCTGCCGCCACGACATATCCGCCGGGGCACATGCAGAACGTATACGCACTGGTACCGTCCGGCAGATGGACATTCAGTGAATAGTCCGCCGCCGGCAGTTTCAGATCCTGAGGTCCATACTGTGCCTCGTTGATGCTCTTCTGGAGATGCTCGATCCGTACGCCCATGGAAAAGGCTTTGGGCTCCATAGGGATCCCTTTGCGGTATAGTTCCTCGAATGTATCTCTTGACGAATGTCCGATGGCAAGAATCACATGCCGGCAGGAAAGGACTTCTTCCCGGTCTCCCTGTCGGACCCGCACACCAGATACTTCTCCGTTTTCCGTTACAAGTTCCGTCATCTTCGTCTGAAAGCGGACCTCTCCTCCTCGGTCGAGGATCTCCTTTCGTAATTCCGTGACCACACGGATCAGCACATCCGTTCCGATATGAGGCTTGGCATCGTAACGGATACTTTCCTGCGCACCGTGCTTTGCCATCTCTTCCAGCACAAAGTCAAGCCGCGGATCGTGGATCCCGGTATTGAGCTTTCCATCGGAAAAGGTCCCGGCTCCGCCTTCCCCGAACTGAACATTGCAGCTGGGATCCAGCGTACCTCCGTTAAGGAATTCTTCTCTTTTTCTCGCACGGGTCTCAGCATCTGCGCCCTGTTCGATGATAATGGGTTTCAGTCCTGCCCGGGAAAGTACTAGAGCGGAAAAGATCCCCGCCGGTCCGAATCCGATGATGACCGGCCGGCTATCACAGGAAACGGAAGGAATGACATACTCCTTCTTTTCATAGATCTGTGCCCTGTTTTTCCGTATCAGGTTCTCCTCCCCGCGGCGCAGCGATACGGCCGCAGAGCAGATATAGTGAAGATCCTTTTTTCGCCTGGCATCCAGAGACCGCCGGACCAGTTCCGCCGACAGGATCTCTTCTTCCGGGATCCCCAGCCGCCGGGCAGCTCTATGTGCCAGCCGCCGAGGCGGATCACTCAGCTCCATTCGGATATTTCTTACAAGTATCATGTCAGAAGTCTCCCGGCAAGACGCCCGCTTGACCACGCCCACTGCAGATTGAATCCCCCGCAGTCTCCATCGATATCCAGCACTTCTCCACAGGCGTACAGCCCGGGCACAAGACGGCTCTGCATGGTGGCGGAATCAAATTCGGACGTGCGGATCCCGCCTGCCGTGACCTGTGCCTGCTCAAAGCCTTCGGTCCCTTTGATTGCAAGGCGGAACTCCTTCAGAGCACGGGAAACCCGAATCAGTTCCTCCTCTGACAGTTCCCGAAGCATTTTGTTCCCGTCGAGCCCGGCATATTTCACCAGCATTTTTCCAAGACGGTTATGCACGGTTCCCACCAAAAGCTCACCTGCTGTTTTTTCCGGAAGCTTCTCACACCGCTTCTTCAGCAACTCTGTAATTTCTTTCTCGGAGTAATCCTCCATGAAATCCATGGTGAGATCGATCTTCCCTTCCGGAACGACCGAAACACAGCGGGACAGATCGAAGATTGCAGGACCGGAAACTCCTTTTTCCGTAAACAGGACCTCTCCCCGACCGGATCCTTCCGTCTCACCGGACAACATCAGTTTTGCCTGAGCTTTGACCCCTTTCATTGCCCGGGGATAACGGTTGTCCCTGGTCGTAAGCTGTACTAGAGAAGGAAACAGTTTCGTTCGCGTATGTCCGAGAGACTGCAGGAGCCTGTACCCGTCCTGTACGCCTCCCAGTTTGGCTCCTGCACTGCCGCCGCAGGCAATGATCTCCTTCTCCGCACAGACCGTCTCCGTTACCATTCGAATCTCAAACTCCACGCCAGAACGGAGCACTTCCGTCACCGGGCAGGATGTGCGGATCTCCACGCCCGCGCCCTCCAGCGCAAACCGGAGAACATCCACCACGGAATTTGCGGAATTGGACAGCGGATATACCCGGCCGCCTTCTTCGGCTCTTGTGATCAGACCCATCCCGGAAAACAGCCGCAGAGTGTCCTCCACGGAGCATTGCTCCATGGCTTCCCGGACAAACGAGGGGTCCTCCCCATGATAATTGTCTGGTGAGGCGTGAAGGTTGGTAAGGTTGCACCGCCCGTTTCCGGTGCTGAGAAGCTTCCTGCCAACGCGCTGCTGCCGTTCCAGAAGGACCACATGCTGATCCTTGGCGCCGGCTGCGGTGATGGCGGCCATCATTCCGGCGGCTCCTCCGCCTATTACTGCTACTGTCCTCATAGAAAACTATTCCTATCTGTTTGATGTTATGATTCTATATTATATACAGGGCGCGCAGGTGATGCAACGCGCTCCGCAGTTAATGAAGAGCCTTCCCGTTCCATGCAAAAAAAGCACATGTCTTCTCCAGGACTTGCATAGTCCGAAAAGACATGTGTTTTTCCGATCTGGTTTCTGTTTACGCCTCTTTCAGTTTTTGAATGACGGTCTCTTCCATTTCCCCATAAGGGACACCCGTTGCTACCGCCAGCTCACTGCTGAGGATCTCCTTTGCTCTGCGCATTACCATATCGATGCGGTTGGAACGATTGGTTCTCTCCTGCGAGAAGATTCATTTCAGAAGCGCCGCAAGCGCTTCACAGGTGTGTTCCTGAAACAGTTCTTTATAAAAGGCATCTACATGGGTAAAGCGGATGTCCTGGCAGATTGCGGGCTTGATGTCTCCCAGAGAGTCCAGAAATGCTTCTGCGGTATCCTTTGAGATCACCGGACGCATAAAAACCTTGGTGTCCACCGGGGCATAGAAGGTTCCCGTTCCCACATACGGAGACAGTGTATAATAGATTCGATCCTTATCCGAACCGCGCATGGAAAGCGGGCCGATTGCATCAACCGTGCATACACCGTTTTCTCCATATATGACATGTTGTCCTATCTCATACATATACTTCTCCATTTTCCGCAAATCATACTACGATATTATTTTAACTCATAAATCGCGATTTTTCAAATCCAATTTGGGTCCTTTTCTCTCTCTGACAGGCTAATTTGCCCTTATTTTTCAGGATTATTTCGGAAAAAGAGCAAACCTGTCCGTGTTGTGGTATAATTCACTCTATCAGAAAGGTTTTGCCTTTTTCGGCAGAACAAAGGAGCCAACGTGAAACTATTTCTCAATGGAGTTCAACATAAATATGCGGTAGAGCAAATGCTGTTTACCCTGTATCCCGGAGAGCGTCCGGAATACATCGATGCCCCGACAGACGAAGACTGTATCTGTTTCTCCCAGTCGAAAGGCTCCCGCTTTACCACGGTGACCTGCTGGGTGCGGACAGACGGAAACGAAGGATACGGCCGAGCCGGCATCTCCAACGAGCATATGACGGACGCGGTCATGGAAGACCGGCATCTTCAGCGCATGGTCAAGATGGCCTTTTACCGGGCGGCTCTTCGGGCCGGACATGAAAAGCCGGTCTGGGGCGCTCTCACCGGAGTCCGTCCCGGAAAGCTGATGACCGAACTGCTGCATGCTTCCGGAGATCCCCGGAAGGCCTTGCTGGAGTTTCAGGACATTTATGATGTCTCCCCGGAGCGGGCCCGGCTCTGTCTGGATACGTCCCGTTACACGGAGCAGGTTTCCGATCTCCTGACGGAGCGGGATATCTGTCTGTATGTTGGGATCCCCTTCTGCCCCACCCGATGCGATTACTGCAGTTTTGTCAGCCAGTCTGTGGAAAAAAGCATGGAACTGATCCCACCGTTTATGGATGCCCTTGATAAGGAGATTGCCGCCACCGCAGAGGCGGTGAGATCTCTGGGGCTCCGCGTCATTTCCGTCTATTTCGGTGGCGGAACACCTACGACGCTCTCCGCCCCTCAGCTGGACACACTGATTCGAACACTGGAGCAGCAGTTTGACCTGTCACATCTGCGGGAATTCACCGTGGAGGCCGGCCGGCCGGATACCATCACAGAGGAGAAGCTGGCTGTGCTGAAAGCGCATAGGGTCTCCCGTATCAGCGTCAATCCTCAGACCATGTCGGATGCGGTGCTGGAGGAGATCGGCCGGAAACACACCGCTTCGGATGTTCTGTCCGCACTGTCTCTCGTGCGCAGGGTCGGAGGCTTTTCCATCAATATGGATCTTATTGCCGGACTCACCGGAGACTCTCCCGCCGGATTCCGGTCGACGCTGGATACCGTGCTGGAACTGAGGCCGGAGAACATCACCGTCCACACGCTTTCCCGGAAGAAGGGATCCCGCGTCACGAAGGAGCAGAAAAAAATTCCGGGTCCGGAAGAGGTCTCTGTCATGCTGGATTATGCCATGACGGAACTTAGATGGCACGATTACCTCCCCTATTATCTGTATCGTCAGAAGAACATGTCCGGCGGTTTTGAAAATGTCGGATGGACACTGGAAGGCCAGGAAAATCTGTATAACATCTGTATTATGGAGGAACTGTGCAGCATCGTCGCCATGGGCGGCGGCGGATCCACCAAGCTGGTGTGTCCGGGCAACGGAAAAAACATTCGTCTGATGGCACCAAAGTATTCCTACGAGTACATCAGTCACATCGATAAAACATGTGCCGACAAGGAGAAGATAAAGGAGTTTTATTATGTCTTATCAGCTGGAAGAGATTAATCTAAAGACCGTCTCGGATCCAAAAGGGTTTGTGGA
>R23__coassemble_500_pt1 | contig 25674 bp, 22 predicted proteins | sample R23__metabat2_high_PE_023 | metagenome-assembled genome bin R23
CCGGACGAGCAAAACATCCGTGACATGTTCTTCCGCAAGCCGGGACTTCCCATCCTCATGGTGCGCTTCCCCGACGGGAAGCGGGTCCCCTACTGGAACACCTTCTATCAGGAGATCACGAAGAACCCCGACGGCACGGAACGGTATCTGGGCCAGATGGATCTGAACATCCGTTCGGAACTGGTGTGGGATCACTACCGGGAGACGCTGGCAAAGCTCGCCGGATACGGTGCCGCCATCGTCCGCCTGGACGCCTTTGCCTACGCTCCCAAGGCACCGGGACGGCGCAACTTCCTCAACGATCCCGAGACCTGGGATCTGCTGCAGAAGGTTCAGGATCTGGCGGACGAGCACGGACTGACCCTGCTGCCGGAGATCCATGCCAGCTACGAGGAGGGCATCTACCGCACCCTGTCCGAAAAAGGCTACTGGGTGTATGACTTCTTCCTGCCGGGACTTCTCATCGACGCGCTGGATTCTGGAGACAGCAGCCGTCTTGCTGCCTGGGCGGAGGAGATGCTGCGGGACGGCATCCACACCGTCAACATGCTGGGCTGCCACGACGGCATCCCCCTGCTGGATCTCAAAGGCCTCCTCACGGAGGAACGGATCCAGGAGCTCATCGGCATCCTGAAGGGCCGGGGCGGCTACGTGAAGGATCTGCACGGTGCCAAGAACATGTACTACCAGATCAACATGACCTACTACAGCGCCCTGGGTGCCACAAAAGACGCCATGCTCCTGGCGCGGGCGATCCAGCTGTTCATGCCGGGCAAGCCCCAGGTCTGGTATCTGGATCTTCTGGCGGGAGAGAACGATTACGCCGCCGTGGAGCGGGCCGGTGCCGGCGGGCACAAGGAGATCAACCGCTCCAACCTCTCCTCCGCGCAGGTGAAGGAGGCCATGGAAAAGGAAGTCGTACAGGAACAGCTGGAGCTGCTCCGTCTGAGAAACTCTCATCCCGCCTTTTCATCGGACGCCGAGATCACCGTGAAGGGAGACGGTCCCCTTCTCACCATCCGTTGGCAGAAGGACGAAGACTGGATCCGGCTGAACGCGGATCTGAAGGAGAAGACCTTCACCATCGATCAGAACTGAAACAAAAAAAAGAATGGCACAGCTCACAGGCTGTGCCATTCTTTTGACTGTGTCCGAATTCTTAGAACGGAATGAGGACGTTGAGCAGTCCGAGAATTGCGGATGCATGCCAGTTGCCGGGTCCTGCCAGGAAGGTGATGCCCTGGGCCAGAGCCAGACCTTTCGATACGGGTCCAAAGAAAAATGTGAACATAGTCGTCTCCTCCATTTTTTATCGTTCCGCGCAGGGATAGGGGCGCGGTCAACTTGCCTATAATATATAAATTTGCCGGGAACGTGACAACCATCAATTTTCCGTATATTGTTAGTTTTCCGACAGAATTATGGTAACTGTTGGGCAAATTAAGAATCCTTACAGTTCTTAATGGTTAATTATGGAAAAATAAGGATTTCTTACCCATTTTTGAACTTTTTTTACTGATATTGTTCCCGTCGACAGAAAGGCCGCCGCAAAAAAAAGAACGCTACAGCAAAGCAGCGTTCTTACTTGTTTCGGCTCTTATTTGCCGGACTTGATGATCTTGTAGACGCCCAGCGTCAGCATGGGGATGGCATAGATGATCAGGAATCCCCAGACGGAGGTGCCGTAACCCTTGACGATGAGGTTCAGCAGTCCGAAGGTGGAGATGGCGATACCGATGACGGCCATGGCCACCACGAGGGTGGGATGGACCCATGCGTCCAGTTCCCTGCCGTTTCTGGTAACGGCAACTTCGATACGGTCGGTAACGGCCTTGATGAAGCCGGTGCCGGTCTCGATGAGGGTACCGAAGAGGACGATCTCGAAGATGATGTACAGCCAGCGCATATCCAGCATGTCGAAGATCACGGTGACCGGAGTGGCGGCCTGGGTGACGTTGGTAAAGTCTGCGCCCATGACCAGGAGCAGCAGGATGCCGGGAACGACGCCGATGATGCCGGCCAGGATACCGCAGCCCATGGCTTCCTTGCGGGTCTCGCAGTCACGCACGGTGTAGAGGATCAGGGGGACGACCACCAGGTTGTACAGTGCGTAGTTGGCACCGTTGACGAACCAGTTGGATGCGATCTCGCCCTTGGCAAACTCCGCGGAGATGTTGCCGCCGAACTTGGCGATGACGGCGATAAGGAAGATGATGTACACGGCGTACAGGATGTAGGACCAGAAGGACAGGACCTTCTCGATCATCTCCGTGCCCTTGAACACCAGGAACACCACGCCCACGGCGAGGATGAAGATGCCGATCCACTGGCTGCCGCCGGTGAGAGCGGAGACCATGCTGCCGGCAGTGGCATTCAGGACGCCCAGAACGATGAACATCATCAGGTAGTACAGGATGTCATACAGGAATCCCAGAGGCCCCAGCAGCTGTTTCATCATGGAACCGTAGTCGTAGGTCTTGAAGACGCGAACGAATTCGAAGGTGACAGCGCACATCACAGCCCAGATCACCAGAGTGACCAGTGCGGAGAGGAGGCCTCCCACCATGCCGCTGGCGCCGAAGTACTGTGCGATCTCGGCACCGGTTCCGTATCCGCCGCCGATGGTGACGGACTGGAAAATGAATCCGGGGATCAGCCAGCGAGTCCATTTTTTCTTTGTCATTATATCTCCTCCAAAAAGATAGAATAAATATAAGAGCGGAACAAACTTCACTTCACCTTGTATCTGCCCCGGAAGATCCGGTGTCCCGTATTCTCTGTGGTGATCGGCTTACCAGCCGGCTTTGTAGCGGAGCACATCGTCGCCGATGGCGCCGTTCTCGTAATCCGTCACGGATGCTTCCAGGATATCGAAGGCCCGGTTGATCAGTTCCGGCTCGATGTTCAGAGGCGGCTGCACCCGGAGGACGTTGCCTGCCACGGAAATGATGAGCAGCCCATGCTGATAGCTGTTGAAGAGGATCTTGAAGGTGCCGTCCAGATCCGGCTGTCCGTCCGGACCCACCACACCGAGTCCCATGGACATGCCAAGCTGCCGGACAAAGGAGATGGTGTTGGGATGGTTATCTTTCAGCTGTGCTCCCCGTTTGGCCACAAGCTCGATGTTGTTCTTCAGCAGTTCCTGGAACTCATCGGAATAGTAGATATCCATGGCGGCGAGACCGGCGGCGCAGGCCACGGAGTTTCCGCCCATGGTGAACAGATGCGCCGGTGCCGGCAGGCAGTCCATGATCTCACTGCGGCCCATGAAGGCACCCAGCGTCAGGGATGCGCCGATGGATTTTCCCATGATGATGCCGTCGGGGATGATGTCGTAATTCTCGATGGCGAACATCTTGCCGGTGCGCCAGAATCCCTGCTGCACTTCCTCGGAAATGAAGAGGATGCCGTTATCCTGACACAGCTGGTACAGCTTCTTCATGAAGATGGGGTGGGCCGGCAGCAGTCCGCCGTCGCCCTGTACCGGCTCGATGATCACCGCGGCGATCTCGTTGACCGGAAGGAAGGATGCGAAGGCCAGCTCCATCTGAGCCAGGCACTCACGCTCCACCACGTCATCGGGCTTGTCGATGCCGTAGAACGGGAAGGCGTAGCATTCCGGAAGGAAGGGGCCCATCTTCTCCTTCATACGGGTGGTGCAGGTGGTGAGGGTGGCGGAACCGTAGGTGCTGCCGTGATAGCCGTTTATGAAAGTCACGATCTTCTGCCGACCCGTGTAGGCACGGGAGAACTTGATGGCGGCGTCGTTTCCGTCGGAGCCGCAGTTGCCGAAGCAGACCTTGGCATCGATGCCGCCGGGATAGACGGACACCAGACGCTCGGCATAGGATGTGGTCTTGTCGTTGTAGCAGTAAGCCGGGGTATACTGGGTGAATTCATCCAGCTGCTCCTTGATGGCTTTGGTGATCACCGGGTTGGTGCTGCCCAGATTCAGACTGGAGGCACTGGAGAGGAAATCGATGAACTGATTGCCGTCCTCGTCGGTGATGATGGAACCCTTTGCCTCTTTCACTGCCAGCGGAAAATAGGACAGATGAGAGCAGGGTGAGATAACTTTCTTGTCGCGCTCGATGAGCGCTTCGCAGCGTTCTGTTTTCATTTATGATTACACTTTCCCGGTCCCTTCGGGGATCCTGTGATATTGCTTATTCCGCTTTCTGTCAATTTAATGTATCAACACAAAGCGGAACAGGCACATTTTCCCACATTTGGGGTGTATTTGTCAATGAAAAACGGGCTTTTCCCAGGTTCTTTTCCTTTCCACTGCCGGGGCTGAAACAGAAGGCCTCTCCCTTTCGGAAAGACCTTCCCTCTGTTATTTCCGTGTTTACATGTCGATGGCGAACAGTCCGCCGGCGCCGCCGGTATGGATGAACAGCACATTGTCATCCTTCCCGAAAGCACCTTCCTTCGCCAGTGCGATGAGTCCGGCAAAGGCCTTTCCGGTATAGACGGGATCCAGGAACAGACCTTCCTTCTCCGCCATGACCTGCACGGCGGCATTCCCCTCCTCCGACGGGATGGCATACCCGGGACCGGCCATGTTCCGAAGGATGTAATCCTCCCGCGTCACCGCAAGATCCGTCTGCAGAAGTTCGCAGGCCCCCTTCATGAGATCCGCCGTGATGGTGGCGAAATCATCGGTGTCCACCATCATGCCGTAGACCTTCGTGTCCGGCAGGTAGAGCTTGGCTCCCAGCGCAAGGCCCGCGGTAGTGCCGCCGGAACCCTCCGCGGAGAGGATGTGGTCGAAATGAATGCCCTGGTCCCGGATCTCCCGGACACAGGCCACATAGCCCAGGGAACCCAGGCAGTTGGATCCGCCCACGGGGATCTTGTAATAGGGCACGCCCAGTTCCTTCCCCACCCGGTCCATCTCATCGTAGATGTCCTGGTAATCGTCGGTATCCATAAAGCGCACGTCGGTGCCCAGCAGGTGCTCCAGCAGCACGTTGCCCTTCCGGTCCGTGACGCCCCGTTTCTTCAATATGAGGATGGCCTTCATCCCCAGCTTGTTGGCCGCTGCTGCGGTGAGCATGGCATGGTTGGACTGGGCGCCGCCGGTAGTGAACACCACTTCCGCCCCCTTCTCTCTGGCATCCGCCAGAAGGAACTCCAGTTTCCGAACCTTATTGCCGCCGAGGCCCAGGCCCGTGAGATCGTCCCGCTTGACATAGACATTGGTGCCCAGCATGGCGCTGATGCCCTCCAGTCGGTGGATGGGAGTGGGCAGCACGCCCAGTTTCACCCGCGGAAACTGCTCCAGTTCTCTCATAGTGTTCTCCTTTCCCCGCCGGCAGGGACGGGACGAAATTGATGTTTTCATTATACCAGAAACAGGGGATTCTGTCCTCATGCCGGGAAATATTTCTCCTCTTCCGGGGCGAAAAACAACAGTTTTAAATGATCTGTCGATTTAATAACAAATACCGGAAGACTGATGGTTGTCTTTCTTTTGTTTCTTAGGATAAAATCAACTCAATACTATTCCCCGTCCCTCTTCCTCCCCGGGAGAGGCGGAAAAGAGAAGACCTGAGAGAAGGAGAACGAAAAATGACAAAGACCATGAAATCCCGTCTCGCTCTTCTGCTGGCGCTGGCCATGATGGTGTGCCTTCTGGCCGTCCCCGCCGCAGCGTAAGACAACGCCCCCAATGAGTACGGGATCAAGACTTATGTGGCTCTGGGCGACAGCATCGCCACCGGCCTCAACGACAATACCGGCACCAACGAGGATGCCTACGGCAGCTGGGAAAACGGCTATACCGTGAAACTTGCGGATAAACTGAATCTGCTGACCGGTACACCTTCATACACGCCTGACGGATATAATGCTTTGTATTACACTTCCCCCAACGAAACCGGATTCCGGTCCTGGGCATTTCCCGCCATGCGCACTCTGGAGATCCGCCATCAGGTGGATGCCGGCTACAACTATGAGAGGGACCGCTTTGCCGAATACTGGCTGGACAACGGGGAACTGAATGATCAGCTTGGCGACGTGAACGCGATGATCCGGGCGGATATCGCTGACGCGGACCTCATCACCCTGAACATCGGTTCCAACGACGTGCTCCTCAGCCAGCTGCGCATCACCGCATGGGATATAGAAGACGAAGTCGGCGTAGGTGCCAGTGACATCATTGACCTCATGAAGAGCAAACTGGGCTTCGCCGATGCACCCACTCTTCCCGAAGGAGTGGACGAGAACAAAATCGTCCTGGAGTTCGTTCCGAAGTTCCTGGTGAACGTTATGAAGGGCTACAACCAGTTCCTGCAGCAGATGCCCAAGATCCTGAAATCCATCCGCAGCCAGGCTCCCGATGCACAGGTCGTGGTGCTGGGCATCTTCAACCCCCTGCACTATTCCCTGAGCCTCACCGACGGCAAGCTCCCCGTCTCCCTGGGCGAGATGATCGACGGCGTGATGCTCCCGGTGAATCTGGCCATGGCCGCCGACGCTGCGCTGTACGGCTGCACCTATGTGGATGTGGTGGATGTGAAAACCGACGGTTCCATGCATCCGGACAACGGCGGATATGAAGATATCGCCGACCGCATCGAGAAAAAACTCCGAGCCAAGACCTCCTACAAGGACATCCGCATCCTCTCCAACGAGAATCAGGCGGCGGTCCGCTGGGGAGAGATGACCGAGAACTTCCCCGGCATCAGCGAGAAATACTTCAGTCCCGCCACCTTCGTCACCCGTGCACAGATGGTACAGGCGCTGTACAGCATGCAGGGCAGTCCGAAAGATGTGGCTCAGGCACAGAAGTTTATTGACGTGAAAGAAAGTGCAGAGTACTACAACGCCGTACAGTGGGCCGTGGGCAACGACATCACCTCCGGGCTCACCAAGAACACCTTCGCCCCCGGTGTTGCCGCCTCCCTCAAGCAGGTGGCCACCTTCCTGTATCAGTACGATCAGAAGTTCAGCAGCAAGGAAACCAAATCCACAGCCGGATATGACGACGCGCTGACCTGGGCGGCCGATACAGGCATCTCCAAAGGCATCGGCAAGGTCGCCATGAAGACGGCTCTGGCCACGAGAGCGCAGGCCGTTCTGATGCTCTACCGCTATTCGCAGCTGTAAGCGGAAGCAGATATAAAAAATCGATCAGGGAATCGGAGTTTTCCGATTCCCTGATTTTTTGTTCTGTCATCATTCTTCCTGCAGTTCCCGCAGGGTTTCCATGAAGTCCCCGTCGATGCACACCGACTGTTTCTCGATGGGCTTCGGACAGTAGGGGTCGCTGCGGCCGAGGCAGGCATAGGTTGCCTTGGGATTTTCCTTCGTCATCTGCCAGAAGGGATACTTGATGATGACGGGAGTGTTGTGCCCCACGCCGATCTCCATGTACAGCACCCGCATTCCGCTGTGACGGCGGAGGAAGTCGGCGTAGGCCGCCGAGGCCTTCCGCCATCCGTCGTCCTCCACGAACGTGTCGTCGGAGCGCAGGTTCATGGTGACGGGGCCGCCGGTGACGGGATCTGCGGGGATCAGATCCGAAGGGATGCGCATGGACACGTTCCCGTCCGCGGGCATCTGGAAGATCCCGTCCTCGTCCTTCACGAAGCCCTGGGCTTCCATGGCATCCATCACCCATTCCTCGTTGTCCCAGGTCCGGTCGTCCTTCCCGCCCAGCGGCTGGAACAGACCGTAATCCCCCTGGGTGTAGAACAGGCGTTTCTTGTCAAAGCCCGCCCGCTGGAACTGATGGTCCACATTGGTGGTGATGACGAAGTAGTCCTTCTCCTCCACCAGTTTCAAAAGCCCGGTATACACCGGTTCCGGGGCGTCCACATAACGGTTGTAGTAGATGTGCCGTGCCCACCAGGCCCACCGGATCTCCTCCTCCGGGAAGGGATAGAATCCGCCGGAGTACATGTCGGCAATGCCGAACTTCTCCTCAAAATCCCGAAAGTATCGGTGGAAGCGCTCGCCGCTGTAGGTAAATCCCGCTGCGGTGGACAGTCCCGCGCCGGCGCCAATGACGACGGCATCCGCCTCGCGGATCTCCCGGCGCAGCCGTTCGATCTGTTCCTCCCGGGACCCGTCTCCTCTGGTGATCCCCCCGAGGAAGGACCGGGCGGCGTTCATTCCCTTCCGGATGCTCACCCGGTATCCGTCGGGCTGTCTAAAATAATCGTTTCTCATAATTTGATCGGTCCTCTTTCTTATGTACATTGAAGATCACACGGTCCATGGCGCCGGGATGCTCCGCCAGCCACCGGCTGACAGTGTCCACGGCGATCTCGCAGGCCCGCTCCTTCGGGAAGCGGAACACGCCGGTGGAGATGCTGCAGAAGGCCACGGAACGGATCCCGTTTTTAAGACACAGATCCAGGGTATTGCGGTAGCAGGCTGCCAGGTCCTCCTCCAGTTCCGGTGTCAGACCCGTCTCCACGATGGGTCCCACGATATGGATGATATGCTCCGCCGGCAGGTTGTATCCGCCGGTGAGCATGGGTACCGCCGTGGGCTGTTCGTACCCGGGGCCGTACCGGTCCCGCAGCTCATTCATCTGCCGGGCGCACTCTTCCCGCAGCTGGATGCCGGCGTAGGTGTGGATGCAGTTGTCGATGCAGTGATGCATGGGGATGAAGCATCCCAGCATCTGGGAGTTTGCGGCGTTGACGATGGCGCCCGCCTTCAGCGTCGTGATATCTCCCTGCCACAGGGACAGGACGTCCCCGGCGGGGTGTCCGCTCCCTTCCTCACGGATGGTGGGGATCTCCTGCAGGGTGACGATGCCCCGTTCCAGGCTCCGCTCCTTCAGATAATCGTCCTGCACCTGCAGCACGTCCGCGCGCATCCGCCGGGGGCTGCGCACGTTCATCAGCGCCCGCAGGAGCTGCTGCCGTCCGGCGACATCTTCCGGCGTCTCCAGATCCCGGTAGGACCGGGAGTCTTCCTTGAATTTTTCCACGAGAAAGGAGAGCCGCTCCTCCTGTGTCACAGTGCTGTTCATCGTCATGCCTCCTCTCTGAGGATGTCATCCAGTCCGTCGTGGAGATCCGCCAGGGTGTACTGACGCATCTTCTCCTCCATGGCGTCCTGGATCTCCCGGAGCTTCCCGTCCAGCAGCGTGTGGATGTTCCGTCCCACGGGACAGTCCGGATTTGGGCTGTCATGGAACCGGAACAGATCCCCCTCCTCCACGGGCTCGATGGCCGCGTAGACATCGTAGAAGGAGATCTCCTCCAGCGGCTTCGGGATGGTGATCCCCGCCACGCCCTGGGAGCTCTCGATGAGTCCCGCCTTCTTCAGCTGGCCGAGGATCCTGCGCACCACAACGGGATTGGTCCGGATGCTCCCCGCCAGAAAATCGCTGGTGACTTTATATTCATTTTGAAAGGTGTCGATGGCTGTCAGGATGTGCAGCCCGATGGTGAAACGGCTGGAGATCTGCATGCCGTGCCTCCTCCCTGTTATTTGTAATCATGTTGGTTACATCTTCATGTGCAATATATCACGTCCGACCTGTAATGTCAACAGTTACATGTAAGTTTTCTGTGAACTCCGCGCCCCTTCCCTTGACGGAGGCCCCCAATTAGGATACCTTGAGGACGAGCCCATCCATGGAGGAAAACAACATGATCAAAAACAAAGTCGTCGCATTTATCCTTTTCATGGTCCTGTTCCTGGTCTGCTGGAACATGCTGGATCTGCTGTACTGCGCCGTGATCACCCACAGCAGCTATCATTTCTCCGGACTGGGCGATCTGGGTCTGCCTGTCGTCGTCGCCGCCGTCATCGGCTGGCTGCTTATTCTCAGAAAATGAGCATGGAGCGGTATGATCCTCTCCCCGTTTGCAACCGGGAGGAGTTCCGCCAGTGGCTTTCCGAGCACAGCGGAACGGAAGCGGAATGCTGGGTGCATGTCGTGAAGGGCGAGCCTTCGGATGAAGAGCATCTGTGGTATCTGGACGCCGTGGAGGAAGCCCTGTGTTTCGGATGGATCGACAGCACGTTTATAGGGTCGGAAAACCTGCAGAGGTTCTCCCCCCGGCAGAAATACAGCCCCTGGACGGAGCTGAACAAGGAGCGTGTCCGCCGGCTGGAGAAACTGGGCCGGATGACGGATGCCGGACGGGCGGTGCTGCCGCCCATGGGCCCCCGCAGCTTCCGCATCGACGGGGATGTGAAGGACGCCCTGATCCGCGCCCGGGCATGGTCCGCCTTCCGGCGGTTCCCGCCTCTGTATCAGCGGGTGCGGGCCTACAACGTGGCCTTTCTGAAAAAACGGGATCCGGAGGGATACGAAAAGGCGCTGGAGCGTCTCATCCGGGAGACGAGAGCCGGACGGATGTACGGCAGCTGGAACGACTACGGACGGCTTCTGGACTACTGACCGCTCCGGCAGAGGAATACACGTAAAAAGAGTTCTGCGAAAAGAAACGCAGAACTCTTTTTTTCTGTATATGAGGATCAGCCGTCCTCGTTCCGGTATACGCCGAAAGTGTGGATCATGCAGGCCACCTGTGCCCGCGTCAGCTGTTCCGCCGGACCGAGGATCCCGTGGCTTCCCTGGACGATCTGATTCGTCGCCGCCCAGCGCATGGGTTCCACGGCGTAGGGCACCACGTCTCCGCCGTCGTCAAACTGATCCAGTTCAACGTTGGCTGTGAGATCATACCCTTTATAGAAGGCATACTTGTACAGCATGGCCACGAACTGCTGGCGGGTGATCACCGCGTCGGGACGGAAGGTGGCGTCGAAGTAGCCGGTGATGAATCCGTGCTGGGTGGCCCAGATCACCGCGTCGGTATACCCTTCCCGGCCGGTGAGATCCGCAAAGCTGACGGTGCCGGTGACTTCCGGCTTGCCGTCCAGTGCGTACAGGATCCGGGTGGCCTGCTGCCGGGTCACGAGGCCCTTGGGCATGAACACGTGTTCCCCGACAGGGTTCATATATCCGTGGGAGACGGTGAAGTTCACGCCGTCGAGATACCAGGCGTTGTCCTTCACATCCTCCAGGTCTTCCGAAGGCAGAGCGGTGACTTCCGGCTCTTCCTCTGCCGGTGCCGCTTGGCTCACCACCTGTTGGGACGGACGCTCGCCGTTGAGCGCCAGGAGCATGACCGCCAGCTGGCTGCGGGGAACAAGTCCCTCCGGCTCCAGCAGATCCGGTGTGATCCCGTCCAGGATCCCCTGGCTCACCGCCCACTTGACGGAGGCGCTGGCATAACCTGCCACGCTGTCCCGGTCGGCAAAGCCGGAAAGGGAGCTTCGGTCCGTGGCATCCATGCCCATGACATGGGAGGCATAGCGGTGGATGGCCGTGGCCATCTGCTGCCGTGTGATGGGAAGGTCCGGACGGAAGGTGTTGTCCTCAAATCCGTTCAGGATGTCCTGATCGGCGGCCCACACCGTGGCCTTGGCATACCAGGTCCCGGCGGGGATATCTGTGTAGAGTTCCCGGAGCTCCGTCTCGGGATAGCCGGCCATGGCGTACAGCGACTGCACTGCCTGGGCACGGGTCACGGGCTCATCCGGCTGGAAGACGCCGCTGCCGGTCCCGGTCATGTAGCCCCGGTCCACCGCGGCATAGACATAGTTTTCATACCAGGTGCTCTCCACATCGGAGAAGACACGGGGCCCTGCGGAGACCTGCACCATCACGTCCTCTTCCGGCATGGTGAAGGTGTACACGCCGGAGCCGCGCACGGTATAGAGGTTCATCTCCGCCGGAGTGCATTCCACGGACTGCACCCGCTTTTCCTCCGGCAGCTGCACCGTCAGGCGCACGTCTTCTCCGGGAGCGGCGGCGGATGGCTCCGCGGTCACCGTGATCTCCGGATCGCTGCAGTCGCAGCGGATGCCGAAGGATCCCTGCGGCAGGACGGTGGCAAATACCGTCACATCGGAATCCGGCATGACGGCCTGATAGGTCTGTTCCTTCTCTTCCGTCATGGTGATGCGGTTGGAGGCAGCATCCTCCATCCATACGAAAGCCGTGCGGTAGCCGTGTTCCGGCAGCACCGTCACTTCCAGGGTCCGTCCCGCCGGCAGGCCGGACTGGGACAGGGTGACGGCGGCGTGCTCGGTCTCCTGAACCGAGACGGCATGCTGCACCGCATTGGAATCGATGACGTTCTTCCCTGCCAGCACTCCCACGGAGAGGATCAGAAGGATGGCCAGGGTCAGGATCACATATGCTCTTGTTTTCTTCACGACCCTCACCTCCTCACTGTTTCGCCGCGCAGGGTCTCTTCATTTATTGTATGAAAATCTCGATTTTTTACATCTTCGGACGGGCATACTCATCCATTTTGTGTCCTCATTGTACCATTTCCCGGTGTTATGTCAATTCTGCAAGCAATTAATAATTGTAAAATCTAACTAAATATCCCCGGATTTATCATGAATTGGTTGTTTTTCCCCGGTGGGAACGGTATGATGAAATCAGGTACCGGATCCTCCGGTCTCCGACAGAAAACCGCACCTTTCAATCGTGGAAGATCATCCTTCGTTCCCTAACGAATATCCCCAGCTTTCGCGCCCTGCCGTGCGGTTTTCTGTTTTATCGGTTTACCCCTTCGCGGGGTATGTGAGGTGATCGATATCATGACAAGACGACTATACAATGCCGGGATCGCGCTGCTGCTGATCATCGCCCTCATGGGCTTCCTCGGCGTGATCACGGGAGTACGCGGCGACAGCCGCCAGTCCTACTCCCTGACCGCGGCGGAAAATGAGTCCGGCGTGCTGACGCTGTCGGACGAGACCCTGCATGCCGGCGATTCCTTTACCGTCACAGTGCAGCCGGCGGAGGGATACCGCGCCGCCTTCGTGGTGGCGGATTCCCTGAACAGCCGCACCCTGACGGAACCCAACCGGAAAAAGACCGTGTTCACCGGCGTGATGCCCGCTCATGACGTCACGCTCCGGGGCATCTTCGTTCCGGAAGATCAGTATGCCGTGGCGCTCCTGTACAACACCCTCCGCGGTGACTGCTGGACGGAGCCCGCCTCCGCTGCCGCCGGCACCCCGGTGGTCCTGAACACCTCCGTGAAGGAGCCGTATCAGGTGTCCCGCATCGCCTCCACGCCGGAGGATCTGGCGGAGACCATGGTGGCGGGAGAAAACGGAGCACGGCTGTTCAACATGCCCGAATCCGATGTGGTGCTGGAGATCGGCATGACCCGGGATGCCTTTGAGGATGTTCCCGATGATGCCTGGTATGCTTCCTACGTCTACGACATCGTGGACAAGGGCATCATGGCCGGCATCAGCCCCACCCAGTTCCAGCCGGAAGGCCAGGTGACCCGCGCCCAGGCGGCGCAGATCCTGTATACCATGGCAGGCGCCCCCGCGGTGAGCACCGCTTCCAGTTTCAACGACGTGTTCCCGGGACAGTGGCACTACAATCCCATCACCTGGTGCACTTCCAACGGTGTCATGGCCGGCTACTCCTCCGGAGACTTCCTTCCGGATGCCGCCATCACCCGTCAGCAGATGGTATCCGTCCTGTATAAATACACCACGAAGATCCGGAAGGATCCTGCCTCGGAGCGGGATGATCTGCAGTTCTTCGCGGACCGGGATGCCGTCAGCAGCTACGCCAAAACATCCATGCAGTGGGCCGTGGCCCGGGGCATCATCTCCGGCACACGGGAGAACGGGCAGCTGTACATCCAGCCGCAGGGCGTCGTGTCCCGGGCGCAGATGGCCATCATGCTCTCTTCCATGCTGGATGAATCCGGGGGAAAGACCCCGGTGACCCCGGCTCCGGAGACGCCGTCTCCCGAAGTCACGGAGTCCCCCTCTCCCGCCGTCACGGAAACACCGGAACCGGTGGATGAAGGTACGGACTTCAAGGATGTGAAATCCTACTCCTGGTACCGCAGCGCCGCCGACTACTGTGTGGCACAGAACTACATGACCGCCGATGACGGACGGTTCCTTCCCAACAAGGAAGTGACCCGCGGACAGGCCGCCCAGATGCTCTACTCCCTGGCGGACCGGCCGGCCGTATCCGGGCAGGCACCCTTCACGGACATCTCCGCCGGAGACTACTACAGCGACGCCGTGACCTGGTGTGTCCAGCAGGATATCGCCGCAGGTTTTGCCGACCGCACCTTCCGGCCGGACATCCCCATCAGCCGTCAGCAGTTCATCGCGCTGCTGCACCGGTATACGAAGTTCCGGGGCTATAAGATCGAGCCCTCCGACAACCTGAACAAGTTCCCGGACGGCGGCACCGTCTCCGACTATGCCGTCATCCCCATGGGGTGGGCCACCCACTACTCCCTCATCGCGGGGATCTCCGGCAACCTGGAACCCTTCGGCACTCTCAGCCGCAGCCAGATGGCCTGCATCCTGCAGACCTATGACAAGCAGATCGCCGGCAAGTGACCTGCTGTCGACGATAACAGAAACCTCCCGTACCGAGATCGGTACGGGAGGTTTTTCCGTCATTTCTCCGGACCCGCAATCCGGACATGAAAAAGATGCCGTCTCCGGAGAGACAGCATCTTTTTACTTTTGTTATCGGATTCCGAGTTTCTTGAGAATGGAGTAGAACAGAGTTTTCTGCACCAGATTTTTCACTCTGTCAGAGACCAGGGAACCGGAGTTGGTCGACTGGTCATCTTCAGACGAACCGCTGTCGGGAGCCTCCGGAGAAGGTTCCGGGTCGCTGCCGGCATCACCGAAGTAAGTCTCTGCCGCATCGATGGCCTGCGGGACCTGAATCAATCCGTATCCGTAAGAGGTATCATATCCCGGCTCTCCGAGATCCTTCGAGGATGCCTTGAGGATCTCTCCGAAATCCTCCTGATCCATCTGAGGATATTTCTCTTTCAGCATTGCGGCAAGTCCGCTGACAAAAGGAGCGGAGAACGATGTTCCGCTGCTCTTATACACGGTAAATGGAAGTGTTCCAAGACTGTATACGTCCTCTCCGGGAGCCACGACAAACACGCTGTCGTTTTTGTTGGAGAATGAGGAAACATTCATGTTCTTATCCACGGAACCCACGGCGATGACGTCCTCGTAGGCGCCGGGATAATTGTAGGTCGCATCTCCTTCGTTCCCCACGGTGCTCACAACAATGACGCCCTTGGACACCGCATACTGGACGGCTTGCTGAAGTTTCTTATTATGATCCGGGGTTCCGGAGCTGAGGTTGATGACATCACATTCATACTCATCCACCGCGGCATAAATTCCTTCGATCTCGGCATCCGGTGTGCTGAATAGTGTACTGAAGCACTTGATAGGCGCAAAGGTCACTCCCGGTGCCATGCCGGCAATACCGATCCCGTTTCCTTTTGTTGCTCCGATGATACCGGCAATAAACGTTCCGTGTCCCACGGTATCCAATACGGGGGATCCGATATTCAGTTTGACCGGCGAGAGATTCTTCCCTTTCAAAATCCTGTCTCTGTCAATATCCATTGTGTAGTCGGAAAGTCCGGAATCCACGATACCGACACGAACTCCCTTTCCGGTGAGGCCGGATTTCCAGCCTTCCTCCATCCCGATCATCTTCATATCCCACTGCAGACCGGAAAACAGATCAAAGCTGATCTCCTTTGTATTTGCGGGAATATCTTTCTCTTCCACTTTTTTAAACTGATAGTCAATCGGGAGATCATGGTCTTCTTCCTGTGCAAATGCATTGATACCGAACAATGGTATGAGCATGCATACTGCCATTAAGATGGCTAAGATCTTCTTCATAAGTTCCTTCTCCTTTTTAATAGTTTTACCGTCGGTCCTCGATATTCCATGGGGGGATGAATGGTTTGTTTTTCCGGGACAGTTCTCCTCCTTATGCTAACGCATAATAGTTATGTTTTAAATATAACTATTACTCAAAAAGAGGTCAATCCAAAATGAGTAAAATAATAGTATTCTTTTGTTTCTGTCGATACTTTTCTTCACCTCAATAAAAAAAGAACGTCTCTTCGGATAGGGATCCGGAATCCTGGACACCTATCATTCTGAGTCGTTCTGTTTTGTTCTATTTTTTTGACGGCTATGGGTCAGCTTCCCGTCTCCTCTCCCATGGGAAGGATCTTCTCATAGAGGAACTGGGCAAACTCGCAGCTGGAATAGGCGGCGAACCGCTGATAGTCGTCCGACTTCTCGCTGTCGGCAAAATCGCATACGCTCTTGATGATGAGGGGAATCGGTCTGGGTTCCGCGGCGTGATTGGCAGCGTACACCACGGCGTAGGACTCCATGTCCAGGCCGGCGGTGTGCCGGTACTGGGTGTAGACCTGCTTTTCCAGCAGTTCCCGGCTGGCCACCACGGTGCTGCCGCAGGCCATGGGCCCGATGTACACGTGGCAGGGGTTCTCCTCCGACTTTGCGGCCCGGCGCAGATACGGCATGATCTCCTCCGGGATCTGCTCCGTGGTGGAGCGGGGCAGGAACCCGATGCTGCCGTACACGATCTCCGCCTGGTCCGGACTGACGAATTTTCCCGCGGAATAGTTCCACACGGAGTCCGCCACGATGACGTCTCCGTACATCTGCTCTTCCAGCTCGGACCGGGCCACGCCTGCCGCGATGCCCACCATGATGAGATATCTGGGACGGAAGGTGTAGATGACCTTCATGGCCGTGGCCGCCGCCGCGGTCATGCCCATCTCCCCGATCTTGGCATGCACCAGGGTGTGTTCCCTGCCGTCTCTCTGAAACGTCGCCACATCATAGATCTGGTCGTCGTAGGGAAAGGTCTTTGCCCGCCAGTCATGGAAGTGCATCACCGCCCGAAACTCCGTGGTGGTCACGGAGAGGAGGGCCACATCCGTTTCGTATCGTTTTCTCATGAGTTTCTTATCCTTTACAGAGCTCAATGGGATCGTACTGAGGATATTATACCATGGCATCCGGAGGATATCGACCCAGGACAGGCCTTTTCCCGTCACCCCTCTTCTGTTATAATCATGTTCACTACGAAAATGAACGAGGTACCCCAAGATGGAATCCGGACAGTCTCACAAAGCGATCTATTATATCTGTTATCTTCTGGCGATGCTGATCTTCGGCACCAACGGTCTGCTGGTGGCGGGCATCGATCTGCAGGGCGGCCAGATCGTGCTGTTCCGTACTCTCATCGGTGGGATCCTTCTGACGGCGATCGTGCTGTTCCGGGGCGGCTTTGACCGCTCCGCCGTCCGTGCCGAGGCCGTCCCTCTTCTGTGCGGCGGCGTGGCGCTGGGTCTCGACTGGATCGCGCTGTTTGAGGCGTATCAGCTTCTGAACGTCAGCCTTGCCACTCTGATCGATTATTCCGGACCCATGATCGTGCTGGTCCTCTCCCCGCTCCTCTTCCGGGAGAAGCTCACCGGCATGCGCATCGGTGCCGCCTGTCTTGTGGCCTTCGGACTGATCTGCATCAGCGGCAGCATCGCCGGGGGAGGCATGAGCATCCGGGGCCTCATCGTGGCCTTCATCGCCGCTCTGCTATACGCGGCACTGATCGTGTTCAACAAACACATCAGCCGTACCGGCGGACTGCAGTCTGCCGCCATCGAACTGGATGTGGCCTTTGTGGTCGTTCTTCTTTATGTCCTTCTCGCCGCGGGGCTGCCGGTCCCACAGAAACATGAGATCCCGGCACTTCTTGTTCTGGGCGCGGTCAACACCGGTCTTGCCTATCTCCTGTATTTTTCCGGAATGCAGAACCTCCCCGCACATTCCGTGGCGCTGCTGAGCTATGTGGAACCTGTTTCGGCACTTCTCTTCGCCGCGGTGTTCCTGCAGGAGACCATGTCCCGCGTTCAGATCCTGGGCGCGGTTCTCATCATTGGAGGTGCGCTGCTGGGAGAATGGAAGCGGCCGGCGGCATCCGGCACATAACGGATGTCCGGTGAGAGATCCCGGTCTGATCCACAGAAAGAAAAAACTGGCGCTGCGGGCCAACCACCGCAGCGCCAGACTGCTTTTCGTCATCTCATCTGATCATATGCTTGTGAACTACTCAGCCATGAATGACTGAGCTTCTTGCTTCAACGCTACACCTTGCCGATAAGAACGTATTCCCATCGGTAGCGGATGTGGGCTCCACAAGCGTTATGGGTTCGGCCAGTTCCTGACCTACCTTTGCGGGATATTATCCCGCAAGAAATTGTCGAATTCCTTCTTCTTTGATGTTGATCGCTGCATTGACATCGCGGTCATGTTCTGCCTTGCAGTCGTAGCATACCCAGCTTCGGATAGTAAGATCCTTCAACTCCGGATGAACACTTCCGCAGCAGGAACATGTCTGCGATGACGGGTACCATTTGTCGATGCGTACGTAGGCCTTTCCGCGATCTGCCAATTTATAGCTCAGCATATTGCAGAACATGCCATATCCATTGTCCATCGTTGCCTTTCCGTTCCCAAAGCCTTTGTTGGACATTGTCTTCATATCCAGATCCTCTACACAGACCATATCGTACTGATTGGTTATCTCAGTGGAGATCTTATGCAGGTAATCTTTCCTCTGATTGGCTATATGGACATGTTCTTTGCCGATCTTGCGGCACGCTTTCTTATAATTGTTGCTTCCGGGCTGCTTGTGACGCAATTTCCTCTGGGCCCTTTTCAGACGTTTCTGCCCCTTGCGATAATACTTAGGTGATCCACATTGATTTCCTTCCGAATCGGTATACAGTCCGTCGGATTTATAGTCCAGCCCGATCGCATTGTTTTCCGGATGCTCAACAGGAACAATGGCATCCTTATATTCAAACAGAACAGAGCAATAATAATCGCCTTTGGAATCTCTGGAGACCGTGGCCGCTTTCAGTATCCAATCTTCACACGGAAGCCGATGCAATTTTGCTCTTACCAGTCCAATCTTTGGAAGACGGATCGTATTGTGTTCGCGATCGATCGCCACCGTTCCGTTCTGGTTGTTTGTTGTATACGAATTGCGGCTTCGTTTTCTGGATTTGAATTTTGGATGTCCCGTTCCTTTGACGGTAAAAAAGCGGTGATAAGCATCCTGCAAATCCAACTGTACATTGGCAAGAGCCAGAGAATCTACTTCCTTCAGATATGGATATTCGTTTTTATACATGGCCGGGGTGGGTTTGATCACCGTCTTATCCTTCTGATAAGCAGCTTCCCGGTCTGCCAGCATCAGATTCCATATTTTTCGGCAGCAGCCAAAGGTTTTTGCAAACAGCTGCTTCTGTTCCTCAGAAGGATATATTCGATATTGAATCGCTCTATTCATATCCATCAGTCCTCTGCATTCCGAAATATCTAACCGTTACCTATACGGTAATTCTATTGCTTTTTGCAGATTCATGCAATGAACTTGTAGTTCAAAACGTTAGGGCGCTTTCATCTCACACATGAATGAACGAGAATTCCCGCGCCTGTTTAAAATCACGGCCATCTGTGCCCGCGTCGTCAAACGGCCATGCGGCCGGAAAACAGGTGCAGAAACGCCCGGCCGGATGGCCGGCCGGGCAGCAATCCTATTCGAATGTCTCCGCCACTTTCCTGAGAAGCTGACGGATGTTCAGCTGCTGCGGACAGACTTTCTCGCAGCTGCCGCAGTAGACGCAGTCCGAGGCCTTGCCGTGACCGGTGGAGCCGGTGAGGACGTTGTCGTAATAGTACTTTGCATTCCGGTCGTGGTAGAGGACGAAGTTGTTGTACAGCTTGAACAGATCCGGGATCAGGAGCTTGTTGCGGCACATGATGTCCTTAACACAGTTTCGGCAGTCGATGCAGTTGATCTCCGTAAGGCTGTACAGCGTATCACTGACATCGTGGATGAAGTATTTCTCCTCATCGCTCAGAGGATGAAAGTCCCTCATGAAGGAGCAGTTTTCCTCCATGTGTTCCGGATCCATCACCCCGGGGATCACCAGCGCGATATTGGGGTAGCTGGCGGCGAAGCGGATGGCGTAGCTGGTGCTGCTTCCTCCGCTGAGGTTCCGGAGCATCTGTTCCGCTTCCTCCGGCAGTTCCGCCAGTTTTCCGCCTTTGACGGGTTCCGTGGTGATGACGGCCCTGCCGTGTTTGACGCAGACGTCATAGATCCGCCGGCTCTCGATGGGCGGCTCCGCCCAGTCGGCGTAGTTGAATCGGATCTGTACCGCCTCGATCTCCGGATGCTGGGTCAGGATGATGTCCAGCAGCTCGGGAGAGTCGTGAAAGACGATGCCGATGTGCCGGATGCGTCCTTCCTCCTTCAGCTCCCGCACGGTCTCAAAGGCCGCCTGCTCCCGGAAGATCTGGTAGTTCTGCTGGTTCTGCTCGTCCAGAAAATAGAAGTCGAAATAATCCACGCCGCAGTTTTTAAGCTGTTTTTCGAACAGCGGGCGGATATCCGGCGTTTTCATGAAGCAGGATTCCTTCAGTTTATTGGCGATGACAAAGCGCTCCCGCGGAAGCCGTTTCGCCACGCATTCCCGGAAAGCGGTCTCCGCTCCGCCGTCCAGCACATCGTGGGCGGTATCGAAATAATTGAATCCCGCCTCCAGAAAGATGTCCGTCAGACGCCGGTACTGCTTCTGATCCACCTGTCCGTTCTTCACGGGCAGGCGCGAGCAGCCGAAGCCGAGATTGCCCTGTATTTCCGGGAAAAACTTGTTTGCCTGCATACTGCTTGTCCTCATTCCATGGGTGCTCCGCACCCGTTTTCCTTTTGTGTGTTCTGTGTTCCGGACTTATCTGACGATCCGGATCTGGCAGGAGGCCATGGCCTTCAGCGCGTTCTCATGAGACTCCGGCGTGACACCGGCGCAGCAGGACGCGTCCACCTCGATGGGCACTTCCGGCAGAAAGGCCTTCGCCAGCAGCGCATTGGAGATGACGCAGATATCCGTGCACAGTCCGATGACGGTGATGATTCCGATGGGATCCTCGTCATTCAGATCCCGGAGGATCTTCCCCAGTTCGTCCGAACCGAAGGTCCCCTTGTCGATGGGTTCCGTCACACGCAGTTCCTCCAGTTCCGGACGGATCTGCCATCCCTCCGTTCCCCGGATGCAGTGCGGTACGGGAAGGTTCTTTCCCTCCTGCGTTTCCATGTAGTTCTCCCCGTGGGTGTCCCGGGTGAACAGCACGGTGCCGTCAAAGCTTCGGATCTTTTCCCTCACTTTGGGTACGATGGCCACGGCCTCCGGGGTTCCCAGAGCACCGTCGATGAAATCGTTCTGCATATCGATGACCAGCAGGATGTTCTGCATCACGTTCTCCTCCCTTTTATCCTAATGTTTACGGTGTCACATCCGTGATGCTCACCGGATGAAGTTCGTGGGGATCATGGGCTCGTGCACCGGACGCTCCACTCCGGCCTCGTCGCCCTTTTCGATGGCTTTCAGCAGCCACGCCATGTTCCGTCCCAGGGTGCGCATGGTCTGCAGCCCCTCCTCGTCCTGCCGGGCTTCCTCCGCGGTATGTCCGTGGATCTGATTCCAGTACTGGGAGGCCACCACATGCATGTTCGTCATGAGGAAATACTGGTTGAGACGCTCGAATGCCGCGCTGGCGCCGCCCCGGCGGCAGGACACGATGGATGCGGCCAGTTTCCCGTTCAGCTTCTCTCCCGGCACGCTGAAGCACAGCCGGTCCAGGAAGGACGTCAGCCGTCCGTTGGGTCCGCCGTAGTACACCGGAGAGCCTACCACGATGCCGTCGAACTCATCGATGCGGCCGGCGACGGCATTGACCTCATCGTCGAACACGCATTTTCCCGTCGTCTGACAGGTGCCGCAGGCGACGCAGTCGGCCATGGGCTTCTTTCCCAGCCAGATGGTCTCGGTCTCGATCCCGTTCTCCTTAAGCACGCGGATGGTCTCCTCCATGGCGACGGCGGTGCAGCCGTGCTCATTGGGGCTTCCGTTGATAAACAGCACTTTGCTCATATTGGTCTCTCCTCTGTCGGTCCGGAGCAGTTCCTCCGGGACCGGTTTCTTTTTTATTGCTTCTATCACAGACTCGCAGAAAAAGGACGGTTTGTCAATGGGTCCCCCTTCCGGAAAACCAAAACAGGAGGAGCCGAAGCTCCTCCTGCCGAGAACATTTCACCGGATGGGGGTCCGGTTGATATTTTATTAGTTCTTCTTACCCCATGAGAAGATGGGCAGCGGGTCACCTTTTGCGATGATCCGGATATCCTTACTGATCGTACTCACGGCTTTCTTGAGCACACTGGAAAGGATCGATGACACCCTGCTCTTCACCGCGTTCTCCACCGCCGTGACGTAGGGTTCCGTGTAGTTCTTGGTATCCACACGGGAAACGATCGTTTCGATGGTCTTCACCGCGGCATTGACCTTTCCGTTGATGGTGTCATCGGTGACGATGGCCCCGCTCACTTCCTGCATAAACGCCTTGAACTTCAGCGCCGCGTTGGTGCGGATACTGGTGGTGGGCGTGTAGAACTTCCAGTCCCTGGTGATCTTATCCGTGATGACGGACTTGTTGGTCTTGATGATCTTGTTGCAGAGCCTCAACATGTTCTGAGCCGTGCCGCCGGAGGCATGGAGATACGGAAGAAGGGTGCTTACCATCTTCGCCTGATCGGCGGGCTGTCCCGTCACCTGATATAACGTGCCGGTGAGCATGTAAAGGGCCCGTTCGGTCATGTCCGCATCGCCCTCGATAATGTCATAGACAGGGTAATAGGTATTGAACAGTTTCTCCGTCTGCCCGCGCGTGATGAGATCCAGCATCTTGTCCGCTTCATCGACCAGATCCAGTTCCCGCAGCTGTTTGTAATAGTCTTCCGCAAAGTACGGCGCGATGAGTCCTACATTTCCCACGCTGCAGTAGCACCACTGGTCGGGACGTCCTACTGCATCCGTATTCCAGGTCAGTTCCATGGTATAGAACAGTGGATTATGGAAGTATCCGTCCGGCACGCCGGTCTCCAGCATGACATAGTGTCCTGTTGGCATCTTCCGGGTCAGGAGCCCGTGCTGCGGCAGGTATTCCATCACCTTATGGATCTCATCGGGAATGGTGATGTCCACAAATGGGACGTACTCCGCCAGATCCATGGCCCAGTTGGCGTATTCCAGCAGATGGTCGTTCTGAAGGATGGGGTAGAGATAAGTGTTGACGATGTCTTTGGCCGCCTTGCCGGAATCGTCCCACATCTCGATGCCGTCCACCATCAGCTCCTTGGCTTCCCGGATCACCATCAGCAGGATGGACTCCAGGATGGGAGAGTCTTCGAAGTTCCCCATCACATTCACGATGTCATGATCGTCGATGTCCTGGATCTCCTTGCCCACCAGATGGGCCATCTTCAGAAGGACCTCCACGGACCAGGTCAGGGTGATATTCGAGTCCTCACTGAAGCGCACCAGACCGTTCTGGTCCGCCGTGGTCTGAAGCACCGCCGGGATCCGGATGTCCGTATCGGTTCCCATGAATTCCTTCAGCGGCTCATCGCCGGCGGCGGCGAGGAGCGCCCAGTAGGTCTTGATCAGCTTGAAGGCTTCCTCGTAGTCCAGATTGATCTGCTGGCCTTCCTGATCCAGTTTGAGCAGATCGTAGTTGAGGATGTTCAGCTCCTCCCAGGTGAACGCGCCGTTATCGATCTCCTGCATGGCATTGGTAAAGGTATCCTTGCCAAGTGTCAGTGCGGCTTTCACCAGATTCAGAGTCTCGTCCCGGTCCACCATGAGAAATTCCGTACCGGGCAGCGCATTGCCGCCCACGTCGGCGGAGGTAAACTCCAGCGCCGGTTCCGCGGTGGACAGATAGACTCCGGGCAGAGAGAATTTGACACTACCGATTCCCCAGCCAAAAACATCAAAATCCTTTTCGCCGAGGGGCTCCTCATAGCCCACATAGTTGACGTGGTCGTCCCCCACGTGGACGCGCACTATTCCGTTTTCCGGTTCCCGCAGGACATAACCGTCCCGACCGATACTGCGTACCATCAGAGAGTAGTCACCCTCAGGTACATCTGTCGCGCCGTAGATCTTGTAGAAATCGCCGATGGTGTCTACATCACTGATCAGCCATCCGAATCCGTCCTCCAGCCATTTGAACAACTTTGACGCCACTTTACCGATACCATCTCCCTTCATGCGAAAGGACGACAGGAACGCGGCATCCTTCACCGCGTTGGGCGTCAGCTTGTATGTCTTAAGCTGATCGTTGACCAGATACATCTCCACATCGGGGATGGTCTCTCCGGCCAGGATCCCCTGTACAGAACTTTTCAGTGCGTCGATGAACGTAGTAACGGCACTGCTTTTCTTGGCGATGGCCTTGGACATGGCCTCTCCGTAGACAAGCACCGCCACATCCTCATCGCCCTCGGAACCCGGTTCCCACGCACCGCCGGAGCCCCAAGGGACGACTTCCGCTCCGGGCTCACCGCCCGTCTGATTCATTCCGGTGTCGTCATTGACGGGGTCAGTTACGACGCCGGGTGTTACCGTCTCCGCCAGTACGCCGAAAGGCAGCAGGCTCAGCATCATCACGAAAACCAGCAGAAAACTGATCCATCTCTTTTTCATCTTTCGTTTCCTTTCTCCGATTGGGGATAAGGAGTCGGTCTTTCAGCCGACATTCTTTCATACTAAATATATCGGAAAAATGTCTCTCTTGTCAATAAATTAACTTAACAAAGTTAAGAAAAACACCGCAGGCCTCAGGCCCGCAGTGTCTTCCCAGTTTTATACTTATTTTGTGAAGGTCATTCCATCCGCCATGTGCTCTGCGAGGTCTTCCCAGGTCATGGTGTTGTCCTTGAAAACGAAGGATCCTTTGCCTCCCACATACACTTCCTCGGTGGACTTCACGGATCCGTCCTCGTTGAAGGTGACGATCTTCTTGACGCCGTCGGTGTAGTATACGGTAGAACCGTCCTCATCAAAGTTGCCGCTCATGGTCCACTCGGCGCGCTCGAATGCGCTGCTGCTCCAGTAGACCTTGATCACGACGGAGTTATTGGCCTCTCCGGTGACATCCACCGTGCAGCGGCCGCTGCCCCAACGACCGGAATAGCGCTGTACCGGGCTTCCCGTGGCCTGATCGGCGCTGGGTGAGGGACTCTGGCTGGGTTTCACGGAGTTCTGCGGCTGTTTGCTCTCAGATGCCTTCTTGGCTTCCTCTGCCTTCTTAGCCTCTTCTGCCTTCTTATTGGCTTACTCCGCTTTCTTGGCCTCATCCTGCTTCTTGGCCTGTTCCGTCTTCTTAGGTTCCTCCGCCGTCTTGGCCTCATCGGCTTTCTGTGTGGAAGTGACCTGAGGTGCGGTGTTCTCCGCGGTCTGTGCGTCTTTCTTTCCGCATCCCGTCATGGCAACCGCCATGGTGAGCATCAGTGCGATGCCGAGCAGTACAGTAACGATCCGTTTCATGTTCGTTTCCCCCATTTATGTTTGTTTTTTGTTTTATCTGTACTATCATTGCTGGTACGCCTAGAATGTATCACACAATTTTGGAAACGTCAACCCCTTTTTCCGAAATTAATAGTTTTTTCACAAATATTTTTCAATGCGGTCCCGCTCCCCTGTTCTCTGCGCGTTTGGCTGGAATATCCGGCCGTTCCATGCTATCATGTTTCTGCAATACTCAGATCTCAGAAATATTAAAAAATGCCGCAGCGGACGGGGCGGGATCCCCACCGGCGGCGAAGGAGATGGATCATGAGAAAACAGTTAAAGAAACTTATCAAACTGCGCCGTAAAACCCTGCCTTTTAAGGCTAGGGATATAAGGCGCT
>R23__coassemble_587_pt1 | contig 23202 bp, 14 predicted proteins | sample R23__metabat2_high_PE_023 | metagenome-assembled genome bin R23
GCCGGTGAGCTGCAGTAATGCGTCCGGATCTCCCAGCTGCATCGCCGGAAAATCCCGGTCTTCGCTGAAATTCAGCTCGAATTCTATGGGAACAAATTCTGAAACGCGTAGCTCCTCTGCCATATTTCCCACGACCTGATGAACGTTTTCCCGAAGTCGTCCGAACAGATAGCGAAACCGTTTGCTCTGACCCTCCAGGCCTGCCATCTCTTCCTCCACATACTGTTCCACTACCTGATCGGTGATCTCATGGATCCGCTCTGCAGTGACCGTATGGAATCCGCCCTCCTCCGAAATCTGTTTTGCCACATGTTCCAGCACATAATGCATAAAAGTTCCGATCTCCGCCGGTGTGATTCCGGAGGCCTGCCTTTCTTCCGCTTTCATACCGTACTGCATGAAATAGGAAAATGGACAGCCGGCCATGGTGTCGATTCGGGAGGGGGACAGCCGGAGCGTTTTCCCGTAAAGACGGGATACCGCCTCCTCTGTAAGCGATCCCCGGGAAAAATGAGCGGCTCTCTGAAGTTTCTCGTATTGTTCCGGAGCTTCTTTCTGAAGCCGGGCTCTTGCCGCTGCCGCGCCTGGCCTGAAATCATGAAACGCTTCTGCCGCCATCTCCGCAGCAGGACGCTCCGCGTTGCTTCGAAGAAGATCGATATCCACCGGGCGGATCTCTCCGCCAAAGATTTCCTGTGCTCGGCGCATGACCACCGACGGCTCCTGTACGTCTCCCCCTCGAGTCCTGCTGTAGCACAGCAACATTTTCTCCTGCGGCAGAGTAAAGGTATTGTAAATGGTAAAATACTCTTTCCAGAGCCAGAGGTCGGACCAGCGGCCCATGGTCAGATCGATACTGCGAAGGAACTGCTTCTCCTCCTCGGTAAAGACGCCGACTTCTCCGGAAAACCTGGGGAGCTGGTCTTCCGATGCCCCCAGCACGATGAGATAACGGATGTTTCTTCTCCGCATCCGTTCAAAATCACCTGCGGATACACTGTCCAACGACACGGGGATCGTTCCGATATCATACTGGGAAAGCATCTGCAGGAGAAGCTTTCCGTAGGTCTCCACATCTGCGGAAACATCTCCCATCACAGCGTTCATCTGCTCCAGTGCGGAAAGAAGAATCTCCCAGATCTGTTCATATTCCTCTGCCTCGGACTTCTGGTCTTCCTCTCGCAGTTTCTGTGCGCGGGAACGCAGCACCTGCGGAAGCTGGCTGTTCTCCAGAAACTCCACCAGATTTTCCGTGTGCCCGCTGACCGTATGCGTATTGACACTGGCATCATAAAAACGTTTCAGCGGAGCAACGATCTTCCGCCGAAGCATCTGTATGGTGCTGAGGGTTTGTCTGGCGCGATCCGTCCAATCACAGCCGTAACCGCCCGGATGGCGGTTCCACGGTTCTTCAAACAGCCACTCCCGACCTCTCAGATTCCAAGTGATCGTGTAGTTCTCCAGCAGATCACCTTCCTCCGGGGACAGTCCCGTGAGGCCGGTACGGACATATTCCAGAAGTTCTTCCGTATCCCAGCCGCCGGCAACGTTTTCATACACGCTGCGAAGAAGGGACGGCAGTGATTTTGCCAGAAGATCCGATCTGCGGGTCAGATACAGCGGAACATCATAATGACGGAACATGCATTCCAGCATGGTGTCGTATTCTTCAAAACCGCGAACGGCGATGGCAATATCCCGCCATCTGCAGCCGGTCTCCCGGACCAGCTGCAGGCACGTAGCCGCGGCAAATTCACATTCTTCTTCCGGTGTTGACGCACTGTACAGCGCCACCACGTCCCTGCCTTCGTCCTGGTTCCAAACTGCATCTTCATAGGAAAACAGATGCTCATTATAGAACGCCAGCGCAGCATTCTTCTGTTCCTGAACGGAAAAGGACACTTCCTCGGTCTCAATCCCGCAGTCTTCCGCAATCCGCTCCAGCTGCCTTTTTGTGATCTTCGCCATTTCGAAGATCTCCTGATCCGAGTCTTCCATATTCAGGCATACCGTAACTTCCGCGCCTACACGAAGCATTGTTTCGATCACATTGAGCTCCTGCTGGCTGAAATCCGAAAAACCGTCGATATAGACGGTGCTGTGTTCTGAAATAAATTCATTGGGTATGCTGTCGGCAAACACATTCAGAAGATCGGAAGGATCCGAATGTCCGTTTGCCACCACTGATTCATACGCTTCCTGAATCAGCGCAAGATCTTCCAGCTTATCCCGGAGCAGTCCGCTGCAGCTTTCTGCGGTTTTTATCAGCATATCGGCTGTGATGCAGGATGTTTTCAGTTCCTGCATCTCCTGGAGCAGTATCTTCTGGTTCTCCGGTCTTCTGCGGGTGTTTCCGTAAACAGCCAGTTTCGGCCCGATGGATTCAATGGCGAGATTCATACAAAGAAGCCGCCCGCCATTGTCCAGAAGCGGTGCGCAGTCGGGACGGCTCGACAGCATCTGCATCGCCATGCGGCTAAAGGATTTTGCCGCCGCATGCATGGAGATATGGTTGCCGCAGACTTCGCACAACTCTCTCTCGGCCTCATAGGTAAACTGATCCGGCACGATGAGAAGAATGTCGGTTTTCCCTTCTTCTGCCGCCTGACGGATCTGTCCCAGTATTTCACGTGTCTTGCCGGTTCCGGCAACGCCCGTGTACAATCTCAGCATTCTTTATATACCTCACTTACAGTGGATGTCATTCGTATGTATGCGTTCAACTTTCTAGTCTTTCTTTTAATATTGTACGGAACCATTTCCAAAAAGAAAAGACCCTTTCCCCAATCTGTCACATTCTTTGCACAGGTTGGTTTCGAGGTCTTCGCAGACGCAGAATACCCGCTGCAACGAAGCAGCGGGTATTTTTGTCAGTTAGCGGTTTTCGATGGGAATGTATGCCGTCTTTGCAGGGATGGACCGGTATGCCGGACGCATGATACGTTTTCCGCTGATCACCTCTTCCATGCGGTGGGCGCACCAGCCGGCGCTCCTTGCAATGGCAAACAGCGGGGTATACAGTTCCACGGGAATTCCGAGCATCTGGTACACCAGTCCGGAATACATATCCACATTGGCACACAGCGGAAAGTCCCGGTTCTTGCGTTCCATGATCACCTTCGTACCAATGCTCTCGATGTTTTCCATCAGCTCCAGATCTTCCAGCCGGCCTTTTTCCTCAGCCAGCTTCCGGGCGTACTTTTTAATTATTACCGCACGGGGATCCGACATGGTATAGACCGCGTGTCCCAGACCATAGATCTTTCCAGATTTGTCGCCGCACTTCTTGTCCAGAATCCCCTCCAGATAAGCCCGGAGTTCTTTTTTGTCCTTCGTATCCGTCATGTCCTCTTTGACATGCGCGAACATCTCCATGACCTTGGCGTTTGCCCCGCCGTGGAGCGGTCCTTTCAGGGATCCCGCTGCCGCTGCGACGGCGCTGTAGGTGTCGGATCCGGTGGAGGACACACTGCGGCAGGTAAAGGTCGAGTTGTTGCCGCCGCCGTGATCGGCATGGATCATCAGCATCATGTCCAGGATCTTGGCCTCTTCTTCTGTATATTTTTTGTCCTTGCGGATCATCCGCAGGAAGTTTTCGGACAGAGAAAGGTTCGGTTCCGGGTTGTGGATATACAGAGATTTTCCCTGGTGATAATGCCGCATGACCTGATAGGAGTTCGCCACGATGAGCGGCATTCTTGCCACCACTTCCATGGACTGCCGAAGCAGGTTGTCCGGAGAGGTATCATCCGGATTGTCATCATAGGAATACAGCGCAAGAATCCCGCGGGAAAGCTGGTTCATGATACTCTTGGAGGGCGCACGGAAAAGGACATCTTCATTGTATCCGAGGGGCAGCGACCGTGCTTCCGCCATCAGTTCTTTGAACCGGTCGAAATGCTGCTGATTCGGCAGCTGTCCCAGCAGGAGCAAAAATACGACTTCCTCATAACCAAAGGTTTCCGATTTAATATGGGCATCCACGATATCAAACAGGTTGATTCCGCGGTAATACAGTCTGCCCGGCATGGGAACCCGCTGCCCGTCCAGGATGGAATAGCCCTGAACGCTGCCAACTCCGGTAATGCCGGCAAGCACGCCGGTACCATCGCTGTTTCGGAGGCCTCTTTTAATATCGGCAAGAGAAATGTTCTGGTCGATCTGATAACTGCTTATGATATGATCGTTCAGCTGATTCAGATCGTCTACCAGATGATTCCCTAATTTGATGTTGTCCATAGTTGCTTCTCCTATCTTACAGAGGGTGTTTCCTATCATAGTACCATTCTTCTCATTTTGCAAGTTTTTTCTTTTTAGTTGCAATTTTACCGGTCATTATTTCTATTTCTCCTATTGATTTCCACCAATTTTGCAATTTTTATTCGATATCTTTGCATTTCCTTGAATTTTACCATGCCTTGTGCAATAATATCACAGAGTTTTCAATTCAACACATTAATAAATAAAAGAGGACAGTTATGATCACCAAAATCAATGAATCTATCGTATGGCATGACGGCAGACCGTGCAAAGTCAGTGAGACTCCGGTAGAAGCCAGCCCCTGGAAAACCATGGCGGGAGAGATCCTGGCGGCGCACAACAATGGCTCCGGTTCGGAACTGAATATTTATTTTGACAATCTGATTTCTCACGATATTACATACGTGGGAATCATTCAGACTGCTATTGCATCCGGGCTGAAAAAATTCCCCGTCCCCTATGCCATGACCAACTGCCACAACAGTCTCTGCGCAGTGGGCGGTACGATCAATGAAGATGATCATATATTCGGACTTTCTGCGGCGCGGAAGTTCGGTGGCATCTACGTGCCGGCAAATCAGGCGGTCATCCACCAGTTTGCCCGCGAGATGATGGCCGGTTGCGGAAAGATGATCCTCGGTTCCGACAGTCATACCCGCTACGGTGCCCTCGGCACCATGGCCGTGGGAGAAGGCGGACCGGAAATCGTAAAACAACTGTTGGGAGATTCCTATGATATCCCCTATCCGAAAGTAACGCTGGTCTATCTCACCGGAACTCCGAATCGCGGCGTTGGCCCGCACGATGTTGCTCTCGCGCTCTGCGGTGCTGTCTACAAAGACGGATTTGTTAAAAACCATGTTCTTGAGTTCGCAGGTCCCGGTGTTTCCGGGCTGTCCATGGATTACCGCATCGGCATCGATGTCATGACCACCGAAACGGCCTGTCTTTCCTCCATCTGGCAGACGGACGGAAAAGTGGAAGAATACCTTGCTCTTCGCGGCCGCGGAGAGGAATACCGGAAGCTGGAACCGCAGGAAGGCGCGTTTTATGATGACATGATCACCATTGATCTGTCCTCCGTGGAGTCCATGATCGCGTTGCCCTTCCATCCTTCGGAGGCCTACAGCATCCATGAGTTTCAGGCAAACGCCGGCGATATTCTCCGGGAGACGGAGAAACGGCTGGAACAGCAGCTGGAAGGAAAGAGCGTGGACCTTGCCAGCAAGCTGAAAGACGGAAAACTGATGATCGATCAGGGTGTCATTGCGGGCTGTGCCGGCGGCATGTTTGAAAACATTGCCGAAGCGGCTGCCATCCTTCACGGACACTCGGTGGGAAACGGTTACTTCAATCTTTCGGTTTACCCGCCGTCTGTTCCCGTAAATGTGGAGCTGATCAACAAGGGGATCCAACAGGATCTCATGCTTTCCGGCGCACTGTTCAAGTCCTGCTTCTGCGGCCCGTGCTTCGGTGCGGGAGACGTGCCCGGAAACGGCGCTCTCAGCATCCGCCATACCACCCGAAACTTCCCCAACCGGGAAGGTTCCAAGCCCAGTGACGGACAGATCTCCTACGTTGCCCTGATGGATGCGCGCTCCATTGCCGCGACGGCAAGAAATCAGGGTGTGCTGACAGCAGCTACGGATATCGATTACACGGTTCCTTCGGATATGAGCTATGGTTTTGACTCCACCGTATATGAAAACCGTGTGTACTTCGGATATGACAAACCCAACGAGAATGAGGCTCTGATCTACGGACCGAACATCATTCCGTGGCCCGAGATCCCGGCCATGCCGGAAGACCTGACTCTGGAACTGGCTTCTGTGATCCACGATCCGGTCACCACCACCGATGAGCTCATTCCTTCCGGGGAAACCAGTTCCTACCGTTCCAACCCCATGAAACTGGCTTCCTTTGCTCTGTCGCGCAGAGATCCGGAGTACGTACAGAGAGCAAAGGACATTCAGGCCAAGGGTATCTATTCCTGTATATTTGCAGAGTGTCCCGGTGACGGAAGCGCCCGGGAGCAGGCTGCTTCCTGCCAGAGGATTCTGGGTGGTGCCGCCAACATCTGCAGAAAATTCGCCACCAAGCGTTATCGTTCCAACTGTATCAACTGGGGCATGCTGCCTCTGACACTTCCGGAGGACATTCCCTTTGAGTATCAGCCCGGAGACCAGCTGGTCCTGCCCGGTATCCGTGCCGCGGTGGAGTCCGGTGCCGATGAGGTTACCGGAACCATCAACGGAAAGAGCTATACGTTCACCATCGGGCCTCTGACGGACCGGGAACGGGAGATCCTTCTGGCCGGCTGTCTGATGAACTGGTATGCATTACGAAACAGCGAGGACTGATTATATGCAGAAAATAACCATGACCAATCCCATCGTGGAGATGGACGGGGATGAAATGACCCGCATCCTCTGGCAGATGATCAAGGACAAGCTGATCCTCCCCTTTGTGGATCTGAAAACCGAATATTATGATCTCGGACTTGTCCGCCGGGATGAAACCGACGACCAGATCACACTGCAGGCGGCGGAAGCCATCAAAAAATGGCATGTAGGTGTAAAATGTGCGACCATCACGCCCAACGATGCCAGAGTAAAAGAATATAATCTGAAAAAAATGTATAAGAGCCCCAACGGCACCATCCGAGCCGTACTGGACGGTACTGTGTTCCGTACACCGATCATCGTCCCCGGCATCGATCCCTATGTGCGCACGTGGGAAGCCCCCATCACCATCGCCCGTCATGCGTACGGCGATATTTACCGCGCGACGGAATACCGGGTCCCGACTACCGGGAAAGCAGAACTGGTCTTTACCGGAGACGACGGAACCGAGTTCCGGGAGACGATCTATGAATATGAATGTCCCGGTGTTCTGCAGGGGCTATACAACAAGGATTCCTCCATCGAGTCCTTTGCTCGGGCATGTTTCGAATTTGCCCTGTCCAGCAAACAGGATCTGTGGTTTGCCGCAAAGGATACCATTGCGAAAAAATACGACGGCCGCTTCCGGGATATTTTCCAGGAGCTGTATGAAACAGAATACAAAAGCCGCTTTGAGGAATCCGGGATCCGTTATCTGTACACCCTGATTGATGATGCCGTTGCCCGTGTGATGCGGTCCAAGGGCGGCTTTATCTGGGCATGCAAAAACTATGACGGAGACGTGATGAGCGACATGATCTCTTCCGCATTCGGTTCGCTTGCCATGATGAAGAGCGTCCTTGTTTCTCCGGAGGGCAACTATGAATTTGAAGCCGCTCACGGGACGATCACGCGCCATTATTACCGTTACCGCAACGGAGAGAAGCCCTCTTCCAATCCGGTGGCCACCATTTTTGCGTGGTCCGGCGCTTTCCGCCAGCGAGGAATATTTGACGAAACCCGGGATCTTATTGATTATGCGGACGCGCTGGAGAGTGCCTGCGTGGAGACCATCACCGACGGCATCATGACCGGCGATCTTGCGCTCCTCGTTTCGGGAGAAGTCAAAACCGTCAACAGCGAAGAATTTCTGGACGAAGTCCGGTCCCGCCTTCAGGACAAGCTGCGCGTATGAGTCAAGCTATCTATTCTCTGGATTTTTCCATTTTGGATGCGATACAGGAACATTTGCGGACCCTGTGGCTGGACACCATCGTTCCCTATCTGACGATGCTGGGTAATGCGGGTGCGGTCTGGATTCTTCTGGCGATCATTCTGCTGTGCATCCCGGGAAAAAGAAAAGTCGGATTTACTGTGGCTGCTGCCCTTCTGGCAGATCTGATCCTGTGCAATGGGATCCTGAAACCGCTGGTGGCTAGGATCCGCCCCTATGATTTACATGCCGGGATCTCCCTTCTGATTAAGGCCCCCTCGGATTACTCGTTTCCTTCGGGACATACGGCCGCTTCCTTTGCCGCAGCCTCCGCACTTCTTTTCCGGAAAGAACGGCTGTGGATCCCTGCCATGGTCCTGGCGGTAATCATTGCCTTTACTCGTCTGTATCTGTATGTGCACTATCCCTCGGACGTGTTTTGCGGGATCCTTGTTGGTTTCCTGTCCGGATGGATCGGCTGGATGATCACCAAACGATGGATCGACCCCCGTCTGAAATAACAAAATCAATAATCAAAGCGCATAGACCGCCTTTCGAATGAACGGTCTATGCGCTGTTTTGTTTTCCTAATCTTTGATCAGTTCTTCCACGATCCGCCGGAGATCGTCATCACTTCCCACATTGCCGGGAAAGATCACATACGGCAGCCCGGGAAACTTGCTTTCGGGGCCGGTCTGCCACACCGGGATTCCGGGACGGATCTGTCCCTTCACCTGTGCTTTCGTCACACGAAGTGCTTTCGTCCCTACGTCGCTGGAGGTAATTCCTCCCTTTGCGACGATAAAGGACGGCCTCACCTGCATCCGCCCGATGATCCCGGTGAGGGCATCGGAGATCCTCACGGAAACCTGAAGCTGACGCGCCGGATCCTCTGTGTTCAGATCCAGCCTCTCCCGCCGGGTAAATATCGTAACCGTTCTGCCGGCGCAGATCTCTTCCTCCGCCAATGCCAAAACACGGTCTGCCTCTTCTTCCAGTCCGCCTTCCTCCAGCACGCGGTGCTGGTCAAACGTGATATAGGTGATCTTCTTTTCCGTTTTTTTCAGTTCTTCCAGCTGCCGGGTCGTTTTGTTTACATGAGATCCGATGAGAATGATTCCCCCGGAATTATTGCCGGGATCGATCAGCGCCTCCCGGGTGAGAAGCGGCTGGTCACTCACACCTCCCAGCACCTTCGGCAGCGCCGCTGCGCTGCGGAACAGATACTCATGCCCCTGTTTCAGTGCCTGCCAGAAGGCGGCAGCAAACACCTGCAGATCCTCATATGCCGTGCAGTTGACGATAATCTTTCCGAAACCGCTTACCGAAGAGAGCTTATCCACCACGGATTTCACATCTCCTCTTCGAAGTTCCTCTCGGGAGATGGAGCAGACAGCCTCTGCCGGAAACTGTCCTTCTGTTTTTTCTTCCACCCAGTTCCGCAGATTGGAGGAGTGATAGCCAAAACTCTTGTCTTTCGCAAATTCCGTCTGTCCTGCCGGTATCAGATCATTTCCCTGACAGACATAATGGATATCTTTCCATGTAAAGCGGCCGCCTTCCGGGAAAAACGGGATCACGATCTCTCCGTCAAAACGCTTTTCCGATCCCTTTTCCAACGTTTCTCTCAGGATCTCGGTCTCCATGGGCCAGTGGCCGCGCAAGGTAGAGTCTCCCCGGCTGATCAGGATATAGTCCCGGCCGGTCTCTCCGGCTGCCGCACAAATGTTCCGGGCAATGGTCCTGTGCTGCTCCCGGCTCTCATCCGCAGTAAGTCCCCGGGAGTTTGTCAGGAGAAAAAACATCCTGTGGTCTTCCCGAAACGCATCGGTGATGGTCTTCCGGTCCCACCTGGTATATACGCAGACGTCATGGACCGTCTGAATCCCGGTGGGATCGTCATCCAGCACGACGATGACTCTCCGCATGTCTTCCGGTGCCTGATGAAGCAGCTCTTCCGCCTCCGGGCATGGTACCGCTCCCTTCAGAAGATCCTCATACGGGATCGGCGGTTCTTTCTTTTCGTTCTTTTGTCTTTCCATTTTTCACCCTCAGCGTTCTTATGTATTCTTTCAGTGGGTCACTGATCCGGTAACTCTCCACTGCTTTCTGAATCGTCTTGTTGTGGACCCAGGGATCCAGTTGATACTGTTCCAGATACGGAAGCGCTGCTTCCGTCTGCTTAGCCAGCGCCGTAGCAAAGTACCAGGCGATCATCATATTGACATAGTACTCCTGCGACTGCACTTCGGACACCTGCTGCAGATACACAGGATCAAACCGGTCATCCAGAAAGTGCTGCATCAGCATTCCGATACCAAACCGGATCACGTAGGTCTCTTCCGCTGCCATCCACTCCCGAATCTTTTTCGGGAGAGACTCGGGATATTTCCGGAAGCACTTCGGCGACAGCTGATCACAGGTAGCCCAGTTGTCAATATAGGGCAAAAACCGTTCCAGCTCCTCCATGCACTCGGAAGGATCCTTCATTTCCGACAGGATGAATGCATGAAGCTGATCTTCCTCAAAGCTTTCGTGCGGAAGTATCTCCAGGAACGCACCGGCGTCTTTCCGCCTGCTCAGCTCTTTGGCATATTTCCGCAACGCCGGCGTACGCACTCCGTGGATCTTCTCTGCCGGGATCGTCGGTAGCAGTTTTCGCTGAAAGGCAGCATAGTCTTCCTCGCTGTTCTGCCGGACCCACTGCCGGATCTCTGCCGTAATTTTCTCTCGTTCCGCCATTCTCCTGTCCCCCCGTGCGTTTTCTTCATTATACCTCACCCTCGGTCTCGCGAACAGAACGTTTCTTTCCACGAAATTGCTCCATCTGGACAAATGTGGTTCCGACCCCTCCTTTTCTATTGAAACATACCCCCTGGGGGTATATAATCAAGGCGAACAAACCGGAAGGAAAGAAGGTGCTGATTTTGGATACCAATCCGAAAGCGCTTGATAATAATGAATCTGCACATTCCTGCTGCGGGGACCGGAAGAAACATCGCAGTGAACAGGAATACAAGGATCTGATCCGACGTCTGAACATTATCGAAGGACAGGTCCGCGGGATCCGCGGAATGCTGGAACAGGATGCCTACTGCATCGATATCCTGACGCAGGCATCTGCTGTCAGCTGCGCCATGAACAGCTTTTCCAAGGAGCTGTTGTCCAATCACATCCGCACCTGTGTAAAAGACGACATATTGAACGGGAAGGATGAGTCCGTCAACGAACTGGTGGCTACCCTTCAAAAACTGATGAAATAACCCATTAGAAAGGAACTGCCGGGATCGTTCCGGCAAGCAGATACAGGTATGGAACAATTTACCGTTACAGGAATGAGCTGTGCCGCGTGCCAGGCCCGCGTGGAGAAAGCGGTCTCCGCGGTGGAGGGTGTCTCCTCCTGCAGCGTCAGTCTGCTGACCAACTCCATGGGCGTGGAAGGTACGGCATCGCCGGGTGAGATCATCCGGGCCGTGGAAAACGCCGGGTACGGGGCTTCCGTCAAAGGCGCCGCCGAAGATTCAAGAAAAGGACTGTCCGCAAAGATTGCGGAGGAAGAAGCCGCTCTGGAAGATCATGAAACTCCGGTGCTGAGGCGCCGCCTTTTATGGTCCCTTGGTTTTCTGCTCGTTCTGATGTACTTTTCCATGGGACATATGATGTTCGGATGGCCGCTGCCTGCATTCTTCCACGACAACCATGTGGCAATGGGGCTTCTGCAGCTTCTTCTGAGCGCCGTCATCATGGTTATCAATCAAAAATTCTTTGTCAGCGGGTTTAAAAGCCTCTTTCACCGGGCGCCCAACATGGATACTCTGATTGCACTGGGCTCCAGCGCGGCCTTTCTGTACAGCACCGTGGTGCTGTTCCTGATGACTTATGCACAGGTACATAGTGGAACGGATGCCGCAAAGGTCTACATGGACGAGTTCTATTTTGAGTCCGCCGCCATGATCCTTACGCTGATCACCGTCGGAAAAATGCTGGAAGCCCACTCCAAGGGAAAGACTACCGACGCATTAAAGAGTCTGATGAAACTGGCGCCCAAGACCGCAACGGTGCTCCGCGACGGAAAGGAAGAAACGGTTCCCGTGGACAGTGTTCTCTCCGGTGACACCTTTGTGGTTCGCCCCGGAGAAAATATTCCCGTAGACGGCATCGTGCTGGAAGGAAACAGCGCCGTTAATGAATCTGCACTCACCGGGGAAAGCATTCCGGTGGACAAGGCTCCGGGGGACGCCGTGTCCTCCGCCACGCTGAACCAGTCCGGTTTCCTGACCTGCCGTGCGACCCGGGTAGGAGAAGATACCTCTCTTGCCCAGATTATCCAGATGGTCAGTGATGCCGCCGCCACCAAAGCCCCGGTAGCCAGACTGGCCGACACCATCTCCGGGTATTTCGTTCCGGTGGTCATCGGGATAGCAATCGTTACGATCCTGGTGTGGCTTCTGGCCGGAAAAGAGATCGGATTTGCTCTGGCCCGCGGCATCTGCGTTCTGGTCGTCAGCAGTCCGTGCGCACTGGGACTTGCCACACCGGTGGCAATCATGGTGGGCAACGGCATGGGAGCGAAAAACGGGATCCTGTTTAAAAACGCCGAGTCCATGCAGGAAGCAGGCAACTCCGAGATCGTGGTGCTGGACAAGACCGGGACCATCACCCGCGGCGAGCCCGCAGTGTCGGATATCTTCCCCGCAGAGGGAATCGATGAAACGGATCTGATGGAGACCGCGTTCGCCCTGGAAGGAAAGAGCGAGCATCCCCTTGCCAGAGCCATCGTAAGGAAGGCGGAAGAACTGAATCTCGACCGCTATGATGTCGCGGATTTCCAGGCACTTCCCGGAAACGGTCTTTCCGCCGTGCTGGATGACGAGACGCTTCTCGGCGGAAGCATGAAATACATCATGGGTCAGACTGCTGTTCCCGACGCCGCTCTTAAAACGGCGGAAGACCTGGCCGCACAGGGAAAGACGCCTCTTCTCTTTGTGCGGGAGAAGGCTTATATCGGCACCATTGCGGTGGCAGATGTAATGAAAGACGACAGCGCAGAGGCCATCAAGGAAATGAAAAACCTGGGGATCCATGTGGTCATGCTCACCGGAGACAATGAAAAGACCGCCCGGGCGATCGGTGCTCAGGCCGGTGTGGACGAAGTGATCGCCGATGTTCTGCCGGACGGGAAAGATGCAGTGATCCGCGCACTTCAGGAAAATGGAAAAGTGGCCATGGTGGGCGACGGCATCAATGACGCACCGGCACTGACGCGGGCAGACATCGGAATCGCCATCGGCGCCGGTACAGACGTTGCTATCGATGCTGCCGACATCGTTCTGATGAAAAGCCGCCTCTCCGACGTTGCCGCCGCCATCCGTCTCAGCCGCGCAACATACAAAAACATACTGGAAAACCTGTTTTGGGCGCTGATCTACAACTCCCTGCTGATCCCTCTGGCCGCTGGAATTTTCGTAAAGTCACTGGGGCTGACGATGAATCCCATGCTCGGTGCAGCAGCCATGAGCCTTTCCAGTTTCTGTGTCGTATCCAATGCCCTTCGCCTGAATCTCATGGACATCTACGACCCTAAGCATGACAAAAAGATCAAACATAAAAAACGTTCTTCGGATCACTTGCAGCCCTGTGGTCCGGAGCGTACAATAAAGAAAGGACCAAAGGAAGAGGATACTATGAAAAAGACATTGACTATTGAAGGAATGATGTGCCCGCACTGCGAGGCCTCTGTGAAAAAGGCACTGGAGGAACTCGACGGTGTGCTGTCTGCGGAGGTCAGCCACGAGACCGGAACCGCGATCGTCTCCATGAACGATCCTGTTGCAGACGACGTTCTGAAAAGCGCCGTAGAAGCAAAAGATTATACTGTCACCGGCATCAAATGATCCTGCGATAAAGATCCCCGGAAATCCGGTCACCTTACGGCGAACAGGTTCCGGGGTCTTATTCTTTTATTGGAGTCTGCTTATGTCATCATCCACAACAACAGCACACGGGTTTACGACCTATCAGCTGAAGATCCTGGCTGTCATCACCATGACCCTGGATCATATATACAACTATCTGTCCGGCATCCTTCCGGTCCCGTTCTGGTTTGGTCTTTTCGGCCGGCTGGCTGCTCCACTGTTCGTGTTCTGCGTGGCAAAGGGAGTCTATTATACTCACGACCGTGTGGCGTACGTCCGTCGCCTCTATATTGCGATGGTCCTGATGGGGCTTGGAAACTGGATCCTGAATCATTTCATGACTCCATACGGGGTCACGATCGACAACCACGTTTTCAGCACCCTGTTTTACATCGCATATTTTCTGACCGTTCTGGAGTTGCTCCGGGACCGAAAGGAAGAGCGCGTCATCTCGCTGATGCCGGCGGTGCTGCTTATTCTTCCGTTTCTGCTTGCCGCCCTTCAGCATTATCTGCCGGAAGGTTGGGTGAGGACACTGACCGGCGTTGTGGTACCGTCTCCGTTTGATGTGGAGGGTGGTTTTCTCTGGGTCCTGCTGGGGATCGGCATCTTTTATACGATGGCCAGACGATCCTCTCTTGCCGTCTTCTATGCCGTGTACTGCGCACTGTTTTTTACTGCGGAAGCATCCTTCGGATTAAATCTGAAAAATCTGTTCACCGACAACTACCAGTGGTTTATGATCATTGCGCTTCCCTTTATGCTGTTGTATAACGAGCAGAAAGGGGGCGGCAGCAAATGGTTCTTCTATCTGTACTATCCTGCTCACATATATGTCCTTGCCGCTCTGGCGGTCCTGCTAAAATGAAAACTCCGGGATCACGGATACTGAATCTGTCCGTCTGATCCCGGAGTTCTTTGCTTTTTATTCCCGAAGCAGCGCTACCGCCACATCGTTGACGTTGGTTCCGGTTGGTCCGGTCATTACAAGACCGCCCACTTCCTGAAGCGCGTGATAGGCATCGTTGTCTTTCATGATTTTCGCTACATCGATGCTGTGTTCTATCAGGCTTTTTGCAGTCTCTCCGTCTACATATCCTCCGGCGGCATCACACGGGCCGTCCGTACCGTCACTTCCGACGGAGAAAACAGCTGCGCCCGCCATCCCAGCGATCCCCGGCGCAGCGGCCAGAGCGAGTTCCTGATTGCGTCCTCCAAGACCATGTCCGGTAAGGTGCACCACCGTCTCACCTCCGGCAATAAAAGCAAGTGATTTTCCCTGGCCCGCATGCGCTTTCAGAATGCTGGAAAGGAAACTTCCCGCCTCTCTTGCTTCACAGCACAACTGATCGGTGAGCAGGACCGGTTCGTATCCCAGTTCCTCTGCAGCCTTTGCTGCTGCCTTGCAGAGCTCACGTACGGATCCGTTAATGTGCGTCTCCACGTTGTCCAGACTTTTCGGTGTTTCAATCGCCAGAAGCTTCTCCGCCTCGTCGGATAATCGAATATTATACTTATTCACAACGGCTTTTGCCTCTGCACACGTGCTGCTGTCCGGATACGCCGGACCACTGGCAATCATATCCAGCGGATCTCCGAGAACGTCACTGAGAACGATGCTGAAGACTTTTGCCGGAGCACACGCTTGGGCAAACTTTCCGCCTTTGACTCCGCTGAGACGTTTTCTCACGGTGTTCATTTCCACAATATCCGCGCCGCTGGCCAGCAGTTGCTGGGTAACGTCCTGTAGTTCGTCACCCGGGATCAGCGGACTCTCAAACAGTGCGCTCCCGCCTCCAGACAGCAGGAAGATCACTCGATCCTCCTGAGTGAGTCCTTGTACCAGATCCAGCGCCTTTTTTGTGGCCAGGAAACTGTTTTCATCCGGCACCGGATGTCCGGCCTCACAACACTCCACGCCAGGGATCTCTCCCATAGCATGACCATACTTTGTGATTACAATCCCGCCGTCAACTTTTTCCAGTTTTTCCACTGCTGCTTTTGCCATCTGCCAGGCAGCTTTTCCTGTGGCAACCAGCAGTGTTTTTCCTGAGCCGGGACGATACTCATTCAGCGCATGCCGTACAGCCGCATCCGGCAGTACTGCTCTTATGCTCTTTTGAATGATTTGATCCGCATCTTCTCTAAGTGTTGGATTCATTTCGATTTCCTCTTTTAAAAAAGCTGGCACCGCTGCTTGCGCGTCGATGCCAGTCATTTGTCGTTTGTTATTTGTTTCCCGATTCTTCTTTTTCCTCTGAGGCAGACTTTTTCGCTTTTGCCTTCTTTCTTCTGTATACCAGCAAACCAATCAGAGCACAGGCTGCCACTGCAACAGCAACGTCAACTGCAAGCTGTTTTTTTGCGGTTTTGTTCTCCGCCGCTTCCGCAGTGTCATCCTCCTCGGAGTTGATGGTAATCTCTATTGGTGTCAGTTCAACCTGTCCGTTTTCGCCGAACGCCGTTGCGCATTCATAATAGGCATCGAACTCACTGCGGTCGATGACATCCCAGTTTTCCTCGTTGCTAGCATCCGTGGAGATGCTGTTCTTTAATTCATTCGTAACGGTAACCGTGTAGGTGCTGTTTCCGGAAACAACGGTCTCTCCGTTCTTCATGACCGTAACGGCATTACCGTTGGGATCCTCGATCGCGGCTCCCTCTTCCATACTGAGGTTGGCAATGGTGCTGTTGGCTGTGACGATCCATTTGGAGTCGCTGCCAATGCTGACACTGATATTGTCTTCCATCTTTTCCGCATCATCTTCCGCTTCCTTCAACGCGATGGTGCCCATATAGGTGGTCCCATCCAGAAGATACAGATCCAGAGAGCTGATGGTATCCACCGAGATGTCGCCGGTGAGTGTCTCTTTTCTTGCGGTAAACTTCACTTTGCCGCCGTTGGCTCCTGCGGTTCCCCAGTTGTTGGCATTATTTCCTTCAATGCGCAGCAGCTTCGCCTCTTTGCTGTCAAAATCCAGAACAGAACCGGACAGAAGGATATCGGCGGTCGTATTGGTGACATAGAACATTGCGCCGGAAGTGATGGCACTGGTGAGCTGAGAGTTCACAGCCTGGAATTTGGCTGCCTCTCCTGTCGCCGCTTCCGCGTCGCCGGACGTGGACTGATAGATAATGAATCCGTTCGCAACCGGGTCGCTGGCCGTCTTGCCCTCCAGGGTGCTCTTCAGATCGGAATTGAATATCAGGATGGTGTTCCGCCCTTCCATTCCGGCGATCTGGCTGTTGCTGGCGGTTCCGGTCACATGATCCACCTGGATGTTGCCGGTGGAATACAGAAGCGGAGAACCGCTCCCGGTGGTATTCAAACTGCTGTTGGTGGCAGAGATTGTTCCGCCGCCACGATCGGTTGCGATGGCGGCACAGTGTTCACCCATCGTGGTAATGCTGATGTCATCGGCAATAATTGTTCCTCCATAGGTTGCGTCCATGCCACGGGAATTTCCCCCGCTGGTATGAATCGCATTGCCTTTGGCAAACGTGACTGCTTTATCGGTGGAGAAGATGCCGTTTGATCCTTCGCTTTCCGAGGTGAGGTCACTGTTGGAAACGGCTCCATGGGTGTTTTCTCCCGTTGCAAGGAAAATGGAGTTGATTCCGTAGAAATTACAGTTGTCTCCATTGATATCATCGCCGGTTTTGTGCAGTGTTCCGTTGGTCACACTGAGCACGCCGCCCGCCTGAACCAGTGCCGCATTCTGATCCGGATCGGTTGCTCCGATGGATGCGTCTCGAGAGGCAAGCTGCTGACCTGCTCCTACGGAAAGGACACCGTTGAGCGGTCCGGTATAGTCATAGGTCATCGTGTCTGCGCCTCCGTCAGGAGGTGCTCCAACGCCTTCCGGAGGAGTGCCCATCCCATCCGGCGCCGCGGGAGGAGCGACCGTTGCCAACGCACTCATGGTGAACGACAGAACCGTCAGGCTCAGTACGAGGGCCAGTATCCTAATCATTCGTTTCTTCGATTTATACACAGGATCGTCTCTCCTTTTGGTCTTCTTTCCTTATATTATACTCGTTTCTGCTTGGAACAGGTGAAAACTTTTTGCGAATTTCAGCGTTTTCCTTTTATTTTTATTCCAGTGTAATCATGCCCTGTGCCGTCAGTTCCGGAATCGGCTGTCCTCCATAGCTGCCCCCAAAGTTCCAGGTGGCATAGATGGGACACTGTCCGGATGCAAAGTCGGAAGCGGGAACATAGATATGTGTGGCGTGCAAAAGCACCGTATCCGCTCCGGGTGTGGACACCGCGACCGGTGCGGAATCGTAAACAAATGTCTTGCTTCCCACGCCGATGGTGATCCCCTGTTCGCGGGAACCTGTCTGAAGGGTGTAGCAGTCAAGCAGAACATCGATATAGATGGACACTTCATCCCCCGCCTCTTCTGCATACCAGTTCACAATCAGGTTCAGGGAGGTCCCGGTCTGGGTCATGAACCCGCCGGAGTTGGCTTTCGGCCCGTCACTCGTTTCCGGTGCGCCTGCGCCTTCCGCAGTCTCCTGCTGTGGCGGCGGTGTCACTACCACGATGGTAGGCGCCGCGGATGCCGGCGCGGTCGCCTTCGCCTGTGCATGCCTCTTTCCGGTAAAGAGCTTGACTCCGGTGAAAATCGCCAGGATCAGTGCGATAACAATGAGGAGCGCCATTATGATATCGTTTTTGTCATAGTGCGTTTTTCTCATACTTTCCCCTTCTTTTCAGCAGGAAGCTCCCTGCCGGAAACAAAAGACATTTAAGCGAGGGACCTCAATGCTGTGACGCTGATGGCATTGACCAGCATGTGCAGCGCGATGGGGCTCCAAATGGTCCCGGTACGCTCATACACCCAGCATAACGCCCAGGTTGCAGGAATATAGTCGATAATATGAATCAGGTATTTCCAGTCATTTCCCGGAGCGACAAACTGCCATACATGAAGCAGTCCGAACAACAGGATCGTGACCGCATAAGCGGCAAGGCGGTTCCTCTTTCGCAGTGTTCCGAATATTGCGCCGCGGAACAGCACCTCTTCCGTAATGGGAGCCAGAAACACAACGATTCCGAACATGGTTCCGAATCCGTATTGGAGCATTTCCTGTACCGCTGCATTGTTCTGGTTGTCGCCGCTGATCCCGAGAGGAAGCTCGAGGATCGCCACAAGGTACATCAGCGCCTGCTGCAGGAAGTATGCAATCACGACGGTGAACAGGACGCCCCACAGCCGGTCGCAGAGCACATCAAAGCTTCTGCGCAGAAACCGGTGGGCCAAAAGGAATACGATCACCGTGCTGAGCGCATAGTAACACACGTTCAGTTGCATCATCGAATAGGAGATCCCTGCCCGCTGGAAAAGGAACCCGAGGATGGTCGGCATCAGAAAAGCATGGATCGGAAGATACAGCAGGAGCAACACGGTCTCCAGCCGGCTCATCTGGTTCTGAAACTGCAGATACGGTCTTTCCGGTCGGTTTTCGTTCATTGCTCTTTGACCTTTTTCTGCAGCTGATAAAGAAGGTTCATTGCCTCCAGCGGCGTGATGGTATTCAGATCCAGCTGCCGAAGTGTTTCGCGGATCTCATCGGCCCCCAGGTCATAAAAACTGATCTGATCCGTCTCTTCCGTCGAGGCCGCCTCTTTTACCACGGGAGCTTTTCCTTCTTCGCTCTCCAGTTCCTCCAGATAGGTCCTTGCCTGAGCAATCACCGAATCCGGGATTCCTGCCAGTTTTGCCACTTCGATGCCGTAGCTGTCATCCGCGGAACCTCGGACGATCTTACGAAGGAAGACCAGGGTCCCCTTCTGTTTCTTTGCCGTTATATTATAGTTCTTCACACCGGAGATGGAATTCTCCAGTGCGGAAAGCTCATGATAGTGGGTGGCAAACATGGTCTTCGCCCCGAGCCGTCTCTTGTCGGCACAGTACTCCAGCACCGCACGGGCAATGGCCATGCCGTCAAAGGTAGATGTGCCCCGGCCGATCTCGTCAATGATGAGGAGCGAATCCGCCGTGGCATGTTTCAGGATATATGCCATCTCGTTCATTTCCACCATAAAGGTCGACTGACCGCTGGCCAGATCATCGGACGCGCCGATTCTGGTGAAGATCCGGTCCACCACTCCGATGGTCGCCGATTTTGCCGGCACGAAAGATCCGATCTGCGCCAGAAGGACGATCAGTGCCGTCTGTCGCATGTAGGTGGATTTGCCCGCCATGTTCGGTCCGGTGATGATGGCGACGCGGTCATCCGAGAGATTCAGCACGGCGTCATTGGGAACGAACAGAGTATCCTTCATCGTGCATTCCACGACAGGATGTCTTCCTTCGGCGATACGGATCTCTCTGGAATTGTCCACTTCCGGCATGGTGTAACCGTTGCGGACGGCAACTTCTGCCAGAGAACAGATCACGTCCTGGGTCGCCACCGACGTGGCAGTGGCTTTGATGCGGTTGACTTCCGCGGCGATCTGTAGCCGGATCTGTTCAAAATACTGGTATTCCAGATCAGCAATCCGGTCTCGCGCGGTAAGAAGAGAACTTTCCAGATCCTTCAGTTCCTGTGTGAAGTACCGTTCGTTGGAAACCAGAGTCTGCTTCCGGATATAGCCTTCCGGCGGTTCCGTGAGATTTGCAGAGTTCGGCACATCGATATAGTAGCCAAACACTTTGTTGTATCCCACTTTCAGTTTTTTGCACCCGGTCTTTTCCCGTTCCCGTTCCTCCAGTTCCGCTACCATCCGGGCACCATTGTCCCGAATCTCGCGCAGCCGGTCGATCTCCTCGGAATAACCTTTCCGCAGGATTCCGCCTTCCCGGACAGAGAAGGGCGGGTTTTCATCGATGGCTTCCTCGACGATCTGACGGATATCCTCCAGCCTGTCCATCTCTCCGATCTCCCGCAGGAGCGGAGATCGGGCATCTTTCAGCTGTTCGGTCAGCGCCGGGATCTGTGCGGCACAGTTTGCCAGTGCCACCAGGTCTTTTCCGTTGGCGGTACCGTAAACGATCCGGCCGATAAGCCGTTCCATATCCGTGATCTCACGAAGGGTCGCCGTCAGCTCGCCGCGCTTGACCATGGCTTTGGATATCTCCTCCACGGCAGACAGACGGCGTTTGATGGGAACTGGAGACAGCAGCGGCCGCTCCAGCCAGGACCGCAGCATTCTTCCCCCCATGGGAGTCTGCGTCCGGTCCAACACCCAAAGCAGGCTTCCTTTCTTCTCTCCCGTTCGAAGAGATTCCGTCAGCTCCAGATTTCTCCGAGTGGTCCAGTCCATCTCCATATACAGCTTTTCACTGTAAATATTCAACTGATCAATGTGACTCAGATCGAACTTCTGGGTCTGCTTCAGATAATAGAGCAGTGCCCCGCTGGCGGTTTCCGCTGCGGGCTGTCCGTTCAGCGCAGCCCTGTCTTCCGGAAACTGCTCTGCGACAGACGCCTTGGCGGTTTCCGGCACAAACCAGTTCTCATCCTCTTCGGTCATGGCACCCAGCTTATCCCGGATAAACTCCAGGATTTCCGCGCGCTTTGCTGTCTCCGGGGAGACCAGCACTTCGGAAGGAGAAAACCGCGTCAGTTCATTGATAAGATGTCCGTCCACCATATCGCTCTTTCCGGAGAATGATGTCGTGCAGAATTCGCCGGTGGAGATATCGCAGAAGGCGATCCCGCCGCTGCTATCATCCGCAAAGACGGAAGCGATGTAGTTGGAGCAGGATTCCTCCAGCATGGAACTTTCTGTTACTGTTCCCGGTGTGATGATCCGGATCACTCCCCGCTCCACAAGGCCCTTTACCAGATTCGGATCCTCCAGCTGCTCGCAGATCGCCACTTTGTATCCTTTGGAAATAAGTTTGGCGATATAGGTCTCCGCAGAATGGAACGGGATCCCGCACATGGGGGTCTGTTCTTCCTTGGGCTTTCCCCTGTCGCGGGTGGTCAGGGCAAGATCCAGCTCTTTGGATGCAATTTTCGCATCGTCATCGAACATCTCATAAAAGTCGCCCAGCCGGAAAAACAGCAGACAGTCCTGATGCTCCTGCTTGATCTTGTTATATTGCTTTTTCATGGGAGTTAATTCTGCCATGATATTCCTCGTCTTCTTTCAGATTGTTTCGTTTCGGACCTCTCCAAACAAGGCCCAGGTGTTGGAACTTGTGATATGAACATTCACGAAACTGCCTATCAGGGACGGATCGCCCTGAAGATGAACCAGCCTTCCTCCCTCGGTACGGGAGGTAAGATTGTAGGGCGCCCGGCCGGACTGTCCGTCCACCAGGACCCGAAGATCTTTTCCTTCATATCCGTGATGGATTTCCGCGGAGATCTCATTCGCCGTCTCCACGAGCCGGTCAAAGTGTACCTGCTTTTCCTCGCGTGTGTACGGATCCGGCATCTTTGCCGCAGGTGTTCCCTCCCGAGGGGAGTAGATGAAGGTGAACATGGCATCGTACCGCACCTTCCGGACCAGATCCAGTGTTTCTTCAAACTCTTCCTCGGTTTCGCCGGGGAATCCGACGATGATATCCGTGGTAATCACAAGATCCGGCATAAAACGCCGGGCGGATTCCACCTGCCCCAGATATTTTTCCCGCGTGTAGTTGCGGTTCATGGCTTTCAGGACCCGGTTGGAGCCGGATTGAACGGGAAGATGGATGTGGTGCGCACCCTTCTCGCATACGGACATCGTTTCAAACAACTTATCCGTTGCATCCTTCGGGTGGCTGGTCATAAAACGAATGAGAAAGTCTCCGGGAATGTCATTGATACGGCGGATCAGGTCGGAAAAATCCACCTCTTCCTCCAGATCCCTGCCATAGGAGTTGACGTTCTGTCCCAGCAGAGTGATGTCCTTATAGCCTGCTTCAACCAGTCGGCGCGCTTCCGCCACGATATCTTCCGGCTTCCGGGACCGTTCCCGTCCGCGCACATAAGGGACGATGCAGTAGGTGCAGAAATTGTTGCACCCGTACATGATGCTCAGCCATGCCTTGGTACGGCTGTCCCGCTGCTGCGGGATGCCTTCCGCGATAACACCTTTCGATGGATCGGTTGCAAAGATCCGTTTCTTGGTCTGCATGACGGTCTGCAGCAGTTCCGGAAACCGCCACAGTTCGTGTGGCCCGAATACCATATCCACGACCGGATAGGATTTTTTCAGTTTTGCCGACACATGTTCCTGCTGGACCATGCAGCCGCAGACGGCCACGATCTGGTCCGGTTTCTTTTTCTTTGTGTGGACCAGTGCACCGACGTTTCCGTAGACCCGCTGCTCCGCATGCTCCCGGACCGCGCAGGTATTGATCACGATCACGTCGGCCTGATACTCATCCTCCGTGAACTGATATCCCATCTCTTCCAGATATCCGCGGATCTTCTCGCTGTCTGCTTCGTTCTGCTGGCATCCGTAGGTGTCTACCATTGCCAGCGG
>R23__coassemble_624_pt1 | contig 22161 bp, 20 predicted proteins | sample R23__metabat2_high_PE_023 | metagenome-assembled genome bin R23
TTCTGTTTCGCCTGCTCCGAGGTGTACGCTTACGTCAAGCAGTGGACGGGAATGAGCCGGACTGCCCGCTGGGCGATCATATTCGTGGACAGGGGAGAGTCGATGCCGCCGGAGAGCATGGAGATGGCGGTGCCGTTGGAAGACAGCGGCATACCGCCGGCGCCCAGCACCGAGGGGCCGTGCACGAAGGCGGCGTCCTCCCGGATCTCCACATGCACCGTCAGTTCCGGGTTGTGGACATCCACTCTGCATTCGGGGAAGGCATCCGCCAGCTCCCCGCCGACGTACTGGCTCAGCTGGATGGAGCTTAAGGGGAAATTCTTGTCTCCCCGCTTGCTCTCCACCTTGAAGCTGGCTGCACGGCGGAACTCATCTGCCAGATACTCTTTGGCAAGGGCCACGATGGCGTCCTTGTCCTTCTCGCAGGCGGCGGCACGGGTCATGGTCTTGATGCCGAAGACCGTCTGCAGGGCCTCGAACACCTCATCCATATCCGTCTCATCGTCCATGGGTTCCACGTAGACGATGGACTGCCGTGCGTACACCTTGCACTGCCCGATGGGTTTCAGGCGGTATCGGATATTCTTTAACAGCTGCTGTTCGAAGCGGTGCTTGTTGAGTCCCTTGAGCACCAGTTCTCCCTGTTTCAGCAAGATGTAATCGGTCATTTCGTTCTCCTGTTACTTATTCTTCTGCTTCCTCGACGGCGGTGATGGCGATGTGCAGCTCTTCCAACTGTTTCGGATCCACCGTGCCGGGAGCCCCCATCATGATGTCCTGTGCGTTCTTGTTCATGGGGAACGGGATGACTTCACGGATGGAGTCCTCGCCTGCCAGAAGCATGACCATGCGGTCCACTCCCGGTGCGATGCCCGCGTGGGGAGGTGCACCGTAGCAGAAAGCATTGTACATGGCGGGGAATCTCTGTTTTACGTCCTCTTCCCCGAGACGGACCATCTCAAAGGCCTTGACCATGATCTCCGGATCATGATTTCGCACGGCACCGGAGGACAGCTCCACGCCATTGCACACCAGATCGTACTGGTCGGCGGTGATGGCCAGAGGATCGATCTCGCCCCTCTCGGCCTTCAGCAGGGTCTCCAGCCCGCCGTTGGGCATGGAGAACGGGTTGTGGCAGAACTCCAGTTCACCGGACTCCTCCCCGATCTCGTACATGGGGAAGTCCACGATCCAGCAGAAGGAATACTGTTCCTTCTTCATGTGGCCTTCCACGGCGGCGCCCAGTTTGTTGCGCATGACGCCGATGGTCTTCTGGGCCTGTCCGCGGGGTCCCACAGCGATGCCAACGAGGCAGTCCGGCTGCAGACCGAGGGCATCCGAGATGGTGTCCTTGCGGTCGGCAAAGAATTTGGCCACGCCGCCTACCAGTTCGCCGTTCTCATCCATGCGGAACCAGTAGGGTTTCTTCCCGGACTGCACTTCCGTATCGGCGCACAGCGCGTCGATCTGTTTCCGGGTGAGCTTGCTTCCGGAGACCACCACGGCCTTGACTTCCGCGCCTTCCTCGTTGAAGTGCGGGAACTCGGTGCCCTGGCAGTGTGCGGTGATATCCTGACAGATCAGATCGATTCGCAGATCCGGTTTGTCGGTACCGTATTTCTCCAGTGCCTCCAGGTACGGGATGCGCAGGAAGGGCGCTTCGGAGGCAGTGTCGTATTTTCCGTATTTGGCAAAGATGGGAGGCAGCACGTCTTCCAGAACGGTGAAGACGTCCTCCTGAGTGGCAAAGGCCATCTCCATGTCCAGCTGATAGAACTCGCCGGGAGAACGGTCGCCGCGGGCGTCCTCATCCCGGAAGCAGGGCGCGATCTGGAAATAGCGGTCGATGCCGGAGACCATCAGCAGCTGCTTGAACTGCTGGGGTGCCTGAGGCAGTGCGTAGAACTGTCCCGGATGCTTGCGGGCGGGCACCAGATAGTCTCTCGCCCCTTCCGGAGAGGAAGCGGTGAGGATGGGCGTGGTGATCTCCAGGAAACCGTGCTCGGTCATGGCCTGGCGCAGTGCCGCCACCACATTGCAACGCAGGACGATGTTGTCCTTCACTTCCGGATTTCTCAGATCCAGATAGCGGTACTTCAGTCGGGCGGTCTCGTCCGCCTCACGGGAGCGGTTCACTTCAAAGGGCAGCTCGTTGTATCGGCATTTGCCCAGGACCCGGACTTCCGTGGGAACGATCTCGATGTCGCCGGTGGGGATCTTCGGGTTCTTGCTGTCCCGTTCCCGCACGGTGCCGGTGACCTGAACGGTGGATTCCTTGTTGATCTCCTTGAAGATCCGGAACATCTCTTCCGTATCCACCACGACCTGGGTGGTGCCGTAGAAATCACGGACGATGACAAATGCGAAGTTCTGGCCGACTTCCCGCATATTCTCCATCCATCCTGCGATGGTGACGGTCTGGCCGATATTATCCATGCGGAGCTCGCCGCAGTTATGGGTTCTGGACTGGAACATAGTCTTTTCCTTCCTTTATGGTTTTCTCTCAGTCATCCAGGATCAGTCTGCCCTGGTTCATCTTCTCAAGTTCCTGCTGCACGTAGGCCACCGCCTCTTCGGGAGCCAGTTTCACCTGCTCACCGGTGCGCATGTTCTTGACGCTGTAGACGTTGGATTCCGCCTCGTCCTCGCCGAGGATCACGGCAAAGGGCACCTTCAGTTTGTCCGCATAGCTCATCTTCGCCTTGAACTTCTTCTGCTCGGCATAGAACTGGGTGCGGATATCGCTCTGACGGAACCGGGCAGCCGCCGTCATGGCAAAGCTGCGGTCTTCCATCATAGGGATCACCAGCACGTCGCAGGGAGACGTGATGATGGTATCGGAGAGCATGTTCTGCTCATTGAGCACATAGAACAGGCGGGTCAGACCGATGGAGATGCCCACGCCGGGGAGGGTCTTGTTGGTGTAGTACTCCGCCAGATTGTCGTACCGTCCGCCGGAACACACGGAGCCGATCTCCGGGTGGCTGGTGATGATGGTCTCATAAACCGTCCCGGTGTAGTAGTCCAGACCGCGGGCGATGGACAGGTCGATGGTGTAGTTCTCCTGGGGCACGCCCAGGTCCTCCAGACACTGCACGATGGTATGCAGCTCGTCCAGGCCCTCGTCGTACTGGGCATCCGTGCCCCGCATCTGTTCCAGATACCGGAACACGTCCTCGTTGTCGCCCTTCACGGCGGTGAACTCCAGCACGGAATCCGCCTTCTGGGCATACATGCCCACTTCCGGACTCATGAGGATCTCCCGGACCTTCTCCGGTCCGATCTTGTCCAGCTTGTCCACGGTGCGCATGATCAGGGATGCCCGGGACAGCATGCCGTTCATATCATAAAAGCCGTTGAGCAGCTTGCGGTTGTTGATGTGGATCTTGAAGTTCTTCAGGCCCAGCTCCGTAAAGGTACGGTAGATGATGGCGGGGATCTCCGCTTCATTGACGATGTCCAGCTTGCCGTCGCCGATGACATCGATGTCCGCCTGATAGAACTCGCGGAACCGTCCGCGCTGTGCCCGCTCTCCCCGGTAGACCTTGCCGATCTGGTACCGGCGGAAGGGGAAGGTCAGGTCGTTGTAGTGCAGCGCCACGTATTTGGCCAGAGGCACCGTCAGATCAAAGCGCAGAGACAGATCGCTGTCTCCCTTCTGAAAACGGTAGACCTGTTTTTCCGTCTCACCGCCGCCCTTGGCCAGCAGAACCTCGGAGGATTCGATCACCGGCGTATCCAGCGGGGTAAAACCATAGACGGAATAGGTACGGCGCAGTACTTCCATGAGCCGTTCCATCTTGATCTGATCCGGCGGAAGAAGTTCCATGAATCCGGACAGTGTTCTCGGTTCCACAATAGACATGTTCGTAGTGTTCCTTTCTCAAAAAAGATGCTGCCGGCGGATGCGTCGGCAGCATCTGTTCGTATCATCGAAGTGCGTATGAATCAGTGCTTCTTCGGATTGACGATGTCGCGCCAGTCAAAGTCACCCCGGCGCAGGCCCTGGATCAGGACTTCCGCGGTGGCGGCGTTGGTGGCAAAGGGGATCTGTCTCTGGTCGCACATCCGTTCGATCTTCTGCAGCTCATCCAGTTCCTCCGTGTCATTGGGGTCACAGAAGAAGAGCACGAGGTCGATCTCGTTGTAGGCGATACGCGCCGCGATCTGCTGGGCACCTCCCTGCTTGGTGTGCAGATACAGGGTGACCGGCAGGCTCGTGGCCTCCTGGACCAGTTTTCCGGTGGTGTTGGTTGCGCAGATCGAATGTTCGGCCAGGATTCCGCAGTATGCGATGCAGAACTGTACCATCAGCTCTTTTTTGTTGTCATGTGCCATTAATGCGATGTTCACAGCGTAACCTCCTGTCCGTGATGGTGACCTCTCCTGTCTCATGAGAGGATTCTCGTTTCCAAACTCAATTCATTTTATTATATCTTTCCACCGTGGAAAATTCAACTGATAATCCCGGAAGAAACTCTGAAGATTCTTGTGAAAATGAACGGATCCTACTTCAGGACCTGTTTTTCGTTCTCGGAGGTGCTCTCCGCAGACTTGGCCAGATTGAAGTAAGCGTCCAGCACGTCCTTGGCAATGGGTGCCACGGAGGCACCGGCGCCGGCGTGCTCGATGACCACGGCCACCGCTACCTGAGGCTTGTCAAAGGGTGCGTAGCAGATGAACACACCGTTGTTGGCGGCACCGGTCTGCGCGGTACCGGTCTTACACGCCACGCTGACCCAGTAATCGCCGAAGGTGTCGTAGGCGGAACCGCTGGGATCCGCGCCGACGAGACGCATGCCTTCGTGCACTGCTTCCCAGTTCTCCGAATCGCTGTCTACGGTATTGAGCACGTCCGCCTGACGCTGATAGATGGTGTTGGTCAGGTCAAAGCTGCGGACGGATTTCAGCATGGAGGCGGTATGGCGTTTGCCGTTGTCCGCCACGGTGGCGCAGTATTCCGCCAGCTGCAGCGGGGTGAACAGAGAGTCGGACTGGCCGATGGCCGCCTGAACGCTGTCACCGGCATACCACTTGTCCGGTCCGCCGGGATGATCCTCCGGGTTCGCCATGACGCCTTCGCTCTCCGGCAGTTCGATGCCGGTGGCCTTGCCGAGGCCGAAGCCCCAGGCATACTTGTCCAGACGGTCGATGCCCAGACGGTCGCCCATGGTATAGAAGAAGATGTTGCAGGAGTCCCGGATGGCGCCTACGACATTGTCGCCGCCGTGGACCAGGTGGTAGCTGCTCCAGATCCAGCATTCCGGGGCGTAGCCCGCGGATGCGTATTTTTCAAAGATACCGTTGCAGACGATGGTGGAGTTGAGATCGATGATCCCTTCGCTGAGGGCTGCAATGGCGGTACAGGGCTTGAAGGTGGAACCGGGGGCGTAGGTGCCCATGGTGGCACGGTTGAACATGGGGGCGTCCTTTTCCGTGGACAGCTTCTGATAGTTCTTCTTCAGCTGGGTCAGGTCGAAGCTGGGATAGCTGGCCATGCCCAGAGGCTCGCCGGTATCCACGTCCACCACGACCACGGCGCCGCCGGTGACGCGGTTTCCGTTCTCATCCGACACTTCCAGGCCCTTCCGGGCGGCGTTCTCCGCCACTTCCTCCTTCAGACGCTGCACGCCGTTTTCCAGGATCTTTTCCAGTTCCTCCTGGAAGGCCAGGTCGATGGTGAGGTAGATGTTGTTGCCCGGTTCCGGTTCGGTGGTGTAGATGGTGCCGGTAACAGCGCCCTCCTTGGTGGTGGTGATGGTGGCCAGGCCGTCGCTTCCGTGAAGGTAGCTCTCATAGGCCTTTTCCGCGCCTTCCTTACCCACCTTGGCGTTCATGGAGTATCCGCTGGCACGGTAGGTGGCGTACTCCTCCGCGTTCATGGCACCGATGTAGCCCAGCAGATGGGCGGCATTCTTGGTGCTGTAGTTTCTCGTGTAGGTAGTCTGCACACTGACACCGGGATAATCGTTCTCCAGCAGCGCCGTGATGAGATCCTTATCGGCGTCTTCCACGAAGATGTACTGGTTGGTGCCGGATCCCGCCGCGTAGCGGACGTTGATCTCATAACGGATGCCGGCAATGGTGCGCATCTCCTCCGCGGAATAGTTGTTGTCGATCTTATAGCGGGTGCGCATGTAGCTCAGAAGCTCCACGGCACTGGTGTTCTCATCCAGGTCCTTGTCCTTCAGATAGGCCTTCAGGGCCGTTTTCTGGCCGTTGGTCATCTCCGTGTAGGTAAAGGGCGGTTCGGATGTGATGGGCAGCTCGTCGATGTAGGACGTGCCGCGCACCCGGACGAAGTTCACCAGATTCAGGATGGCCCGGTTGGGATCGTCCTGATTGAACAGCTCCGTCTCGTTGAGCACGATGTTATAGCTTTGTGAGTTGGTAACCAGAGAACGGCCGTAGCGGTCCATGATGCTTCCCCGGGCGGCTTCCACCGTCTGCAGCGACGCCAGAGAGTTGGCGCTGCGCTCCGAGTAGGCATCTCCTTCGATGATCTGCAGCTTGTACAGGAAGATGAAGTACACGCTGAGAATGATCAGCAGAAGGATGGACAGGATCACGAGCCTGTCTGATTTAATAAACTTATTCTGCATAGCAAACCTCTGTGAACGGATGGTCTGTCAGATCGTTCAGATATGGTCCCGGTCCTTTCGCTCCGACGGTCCGTCGAAGTGCCGGGAGATGGCCCGGATCACCGGGTAGTACAGGGCGGCAAAGGGCAGTGCCCACACCGTCTGCAGCAGACCGGTGAGGATCACGCGTCCGGCTCCGGACCCCATGATAAAGGGCCGGATCATCTGGATCACCGCCGTAAAGAGCAGGCCGGCAAACGCGGCTGCCATAAAGGGGATGAAGGTGCGGTTGAGGTAGAAGTCCGCGGCGAAGCCTGCGGCAAAGCCCAGGACCCCCATGATCACCAGAAACAGCACCGTGTTCTCGGCGAAGCTCATGTCGGCAAAAAATCCCAGAAACAGTCCGAAGATCGCGCCGTAGGTTCCTCCCTCAAACATCCCCACCGCCACGGCGGCCGCGGGAATGATCAGCGGGCGGACTTTCAGAATGGTGAGATGGGGCATCAGCAGATTCTGAATCATGAGGGTCCCCAGGATCACCAGAAAGTAGCAGACGCCTTTCCACACCTTTTCCTTATTGATCTGTTGTAATATCTCAGCTAACACTTAACCCACCACGTTGAATTTCGTAATGACAAATACCTGAACCAGGCGTCCGATGTTGCAGGCGGGCCGGACGATTCCGAGCTCCACCTGACCGCCGGCCTGGGACTGAACGGATGCCACGGTGCCGATGACCAGACCGTAGGGGAACTGGCCCCCGACGCCGGAGGTGACCACGGTGTCCCCTTCGAAGATCTGGGAGTCGTTGGGCAGATAGGTGATCTGCGTCAGGCCTTTCTGCATCAGGTTGTAGTCGCCCCGGATCATGCCGGTGGAACCGGACTCCGATGCCACGGCGCCGATGCTGGCCGCCGCATCGATCACGGTACTGACGGTGGCCCAGCTGGAACCCACCTCCGTCACCTGTCCCACGAGATAACCGGTCTCGGTGATCACCGGATCTCCCACTTCGATGCCGTTCTTCTTTCCCTGACTGATGGTCAGGGTGGAAGACCAGTTGGACGAGGACTGGGCGATGACACGGGCGGACTGCGTCTTGTAGTCGGAGTGGCTCTGGACGAATCCCAGAAGGTCATTGAGCCTCTGGTTCTCCTTTTCCAGGTCTTCCGTACGGCGGACTTTCTCCTCCGCTTCCGCCAGCTGGCTCTTCAGCGCTTCGTTCTCCTCCTGGATGCTGTCGAACTCGAACATATATCCGTAGATGTCTCCCAGCCAGTCCGCCAGGGACTGTGCCGCCTTCTGTACCGGTTTCCGTGCGGAACCGGACATGTTCCGGAAGAGAGGCGAACGGCCGCCGAAGAGACTGGTGATCAGAGCGACCACCAGGGCGGCTGCCACGATAATGGCGCCGATCCGTATTCCTTTGTTGGTCAGATATTTTTTCAAAACACTTCTACTCCCTGCTGTTTGAGCATTTGTGCCAGTGTGCACAGAGGCAGGCCCATGACATTGAAGAAGTCGCCGTCCAGGTGTTCCACGAACACGGCTCCCTTTCCCTGCACACCGTAAGCTCCGGCCTTGTCCATGGGCTCTCCCGTGGCGATGTAGCCCCGGATCTCCTCATCGGACAGTTCCCGGAAGGTCACCCGGCTCTCCTCGCTGCGGAGATCCAACTCTCCGTCGCGGAACACAGCGACGCCGGTAAAGACCGAGTGGGTGTTTCCCGACAGGCTCCGGAGCATGCGGAAGGCATCCTCCTCGTCCTCGGGTTTTCCGTAAACTTTGTTATTATACCACACTATCGTGTCTGCCGCCACTATAAGGGGATGTCCCCCGCAGCGGAGAGAGACTTCCACCGCCTTGTTCATGGCAAGCTGCCGCACGATCTCGTGGGGCGGCTGGGTCAGATCCACGCTCTCCTCCCCGGCAGCGGGAAGGACGGTGAGATCCTCAAATCCCAGCATATTCATCAATTCCAGGCGCCGCGGAGACGCCGAGGCCAGAACGATCTCCATCATTCCACCCCGCGGTAATACAGGCCGCGGGTCATCATGTTGGGCGTGTAATCGCTCTCTCCCTGATAACAGCGGGCCACTTCCTCACATTCCCGGGGGTTCTCCGTGGTGAACATCATGCGCATGCCCCACAGTCCGCAGCCGAACAGATCTTCCATCTTGTCCGCCAGGAACAGTTTGTGGGCATTATAGACCACGTTGCGGCATCCGTATTCCCGCACCACGGGAAATACCGATCCCATGCGGTCGGACATCTGAACCGGGTTCTCGCAGTTGCATTTCCCAGCGGAACGGGAGATGATGCACTGGTCGGAGACCATCAGGGGCAGCCGTCCGTAGACGATCAGTTCCGTATCCAGGGACTTGGAAAGGTCCCGGATCTGCGCCAGGCGCAGCTCGAAGGAAGCCGTGGCGGACATCATTCCCGCCTGACGGGCCATGTCCATGGCCCAGGAGTTTTGCAGGTTCAGTCCGAAGTCTCCCCGGACGTTTATCCCCACTTCCCGGGCGATGAAGATATGTCCCAGATTGCCGCAGAGGCATTCATTGATTCCCTTCTGATACAGGGACGCCAGCTTGTTGCGCACGTCCTCCGTCTCCCGGTCGTAGATGATCCGGGGCAGTACCGCCACCGGCACCGCACCTTTCTCCACGAAGGGCATCATGGCGTCGAACTCCGTCACCATCAGATCCAGAGGAAGGTAAATGTAATCGGGGCGCATCTCCGCCAGAGCCGGGGTCATCTGTTCCGTGGACCGGAACTGGAAGATCATCTTCGGGGTCTTGGGCACGCTGCGCTCCAGCGGCCGGGGCGGAACGGGTCCGCTTCGGCGTCGGGGCGGACGGCCCCGCTCCTCCGTCAGTCCGGAGATGAGCTGGCGGCGGGCGTCGTTCAGTGCGGAGGCGGACAGATGCAGGCCGTCGGACAGCTGGGTCTGGATCTCCGTGACCTCATAGGGCGTTCCTCCGGTCTTGGTCATCTGGTTGCGCACCAGTTCCTGGGTCAGCTGCTGCTTCAGGGCACGCTGGGGCACGGGGCCCTCCACGGCGAACTGATTGCCGTCCTCATCCACACATACCGCCTGAAAATGGCGGTCGGGGATGATGCGGTTGTACATCCGCACGTTCACCCGTTTGACTTCGGAGTTGGCATAGTCCCGGCGGGCGTCGTCGTAGATGCGCTGGGCTTCCCGTTCCGGTTCCTCCCGGACACCGAACATGTCGTCCTTCTTTCCGGTGAAGTATCCGTCGGTAAATCCCTGACGGGAGAAGGCGTTCTTCAGGATCTCCCGCTCTTCCTCCGTGGGGACATGATGATTCTTGATGACTTTGGAGTAGATCCCGGTGACGATGGCGGTGTATTCCGGCCGCTTCATCCGCCCCTCGATCTTGACGCAGGCTACACCAGCCTCCTCCAGTTCCTGAAGATGGTCGATGAGACAGCTGTCTTTCAGTGACATGGGGTAGTTGTCCATCCGGCCGCCCAGGGAGTACTGCATGCGGCAGGGCTGGGCGCACATGCCCCGGTTGCCGCTGCGCCGTCCGATCATGGAGCTCATGTAGCACTGACCCGAGTGGCAGAAGCACAGTGCGCCGTGGACGAACACTTCCACCTCCACGGTGGTGTTACTGCAGATGAACCGGATCTGTTCCAGGGACAGTTCCCTTGCCAGGACCACACGGGTCATCCCCATCTGCTGTGCCGCCAGAGCGCCGGCCAGATTGTGGATGCTCATCTGCGTGCTGGCATGCAGCGGGATGTCCGGCACCGCTTCCCGCAGTACCGCCGCCACGCCCAGGTCCTGGACGAGGATGGCGTCGGCTCCGGTGTCGGAGGCCAATCGGGCCAGTTCCACCAGCTCCTCCATCTCTTTGTCGCTGACCAGCGTATTGAGCGTCACATAGACCTTGCATCCGCGGATATGGCAGTAACGCACCGCTTTGGCAAATTCCGTCACGGAGAAGTTCTTGGCACCTCTCCGGGCATTGAATCCGTCCAGTCCCATATATACGGCATCCGCGCCGTTCTGAACTGCCGCGATCACCGCTTCCGGTGAGCCGGCAGGCGATAACAATTCCAGCATTGCTTTCCCCTTAAAATCGCTATTTTTCCATAGTAATACACGGTAATTATAGCACAGCGCACGCTCTTGTAACAAGACGGAAAGCATGGTATAATTGTCAACAATCTATGAATGATTTCAAGGCCGGTTTCCGGCCTTATTTTCGCTCTGAATCTTTTTAGTCACAGGAGAAATTCCATGGATCCCAACATCGTCCTTTCCAAACAGGATATCGAAAAGCTCATCGCCGCTCACGACGGAGACATGGCGCTTCTGTATCTGTACAGCCGCTGCCGGGGAGTCTCCGGCGAGGACGCGGCCAGGGATCTCTGCATGACGGCCGCCGCCGTGGAAGCGGCGGAGGAGAAACTGCTCCGACTGGGCCTGACCCTGGACCGGGCTGGGACCGCTGCCGTCCCTTCCCCTGCCGCGCCGGAGCCGAAGAAGGGCCGGGTCATCCTGGAACCCGCGGAGGAGCGGCCCTCCTACTCCAGCGACGACATTGCAAAACGGGCGGAGGAGGACGAGGCGTTCCAGACGGTGATCTACGAAGCGCAGCAGGTCATGGGGCGGATGCTCAACTCCAATGACATGAAGATTCTCTTCGGCATGTACGACTATCTCGGTCTGCCGGCGGAGGTGATCATGGTACTCATGAACTACTGCGTGCAGCGCTATGAAGACCGGAAGGGCGAAGGACGCAAACCCACCTTCCGTTACATCGAAAAGGAAGCTTCCCGCTGGGTCAAGGACGGCATCACCTCCCTGGACGAGGCGGATGCCTACATCGCCCGGAAGAAGGAGCTGGACAGCCGTCTCCGCCAGGCATCGGAGGTTCTGGATATCCGGGACCGGGATCTGACGGAAACGGAGACGAACTATCTCAGGACCTGGATGGAGATGGGATTCGATCTGGAGATGCTCCGGGAAGCCTACGACCGCACGGTGACCAACACCGGCAAGCGGGCCTGGGGCTATATGAACTCCATTCTGGAATCCTGGCGGGACAAGGGGATCTTCTCCCGGAAGGACATCCGGGAAAAGGACCGGCCCGCTGCCAGAAAGGCCAAACCCGCCCGCACCGGCGGGGAACAGAAATCAAAGAAGGACAATCTGGAAAAGATCATGAAGAAACTGGACCGTGAAAGAGGTGATTCCACTTGAAATATGACGGCAAGCTGCTGGGACAGGCCCGTGCCAACATCGCCGCACGGAAAGCCGCCAACGAGGAAGAACACCACCGCCGCGTACGGCAGATCCATACCCTCATTCCGGAGATTGAAAAGATCGACCAGACTCTGCGCTCCCATATGGCCAGCGTAGTGAGCCTGACCATCCGTCACGATCCGGATCTGGACGCGAAGATCGAAGGTCTTCGGCAGGAGAACCTGAACCTGCAGGCCGACCGGGCGGAGCTTCTGGTAAAACACGGTTTCGACTACAATTATCTGGACGACATCGTCACCTGCCGGAAATGCGGTGACACGGGGTATGCCGACGGTGCACCCTGCTCCTGTCTTCTGGAGGAATACAACCGGGAGATGACGAAGGAACTGGGCACTCTGCTCCAGACCGGAGACGAGTCCTTCCAGCATTTCGATCTCACTCTGTATGACGCCGTTCCCAAGGCAAACGGCGATATCCCCCAGGAGAACATGAAGATGGTCTACGGGATCTGCCGGAAATATGCGGACACCTTCGGTCCCGGCAGCATGAGCATGCTCTTCACGGGAAACCCCGGCGTGGGCAAGACCTATCTGTCCGCCTGCATCGCCCGGGAAGTGGCCGCCAAGGGATACTCCGTGTGCTACGAAACCGCCACCGCTGCCCTGGGAACCTTTGAAACGGAAAAATTCTCCCGGGATCCGGAGGACGCGGAACAGGCCGCCCGCAGGACCGGGCGCATGCTCTCGTGCGACCTCATGATCCTGGATGATCTGGGCTCGGAGATGGTGACCCCCATGTCCGTCAGTGCACTGTATACGCTCATCAACGACCGGCTGATCCACCACCGTCCCACCATCATCTCCACCAACCTCGCCCCGGAGGATCTGGAGGGAAAATACTCCCCGCAGATCGCCTCCCGCATCAACGGCGAATTCATGCCGGTGGAATTTGACGGCCGGGACATCCGACAAATCAAGAAGGAGCGTGGTCTGGCATGACAACGCAGCATGAGATCCTCTCCCCGGTGCCCCTGCTGGATGAAAACGGCAATCTGACGGAACCGGGCTACGCGAAGAAGCTGCTTCCGGTGTACCGGCGCAGCGACATCCGCGCCTCCGCTCTTCGCATCAAGGAGTGGGACTACTATCTGATCAACAACGGCCGGTTCGCCCTGGCGCTCACCGTGGCGGACAACGGTTACATGGGCATGGATTCCATCTCCCTTCTGGACTTCACGGAAGGCTGGGAGATCACCACTTCCCCCATGAGCGTTCTGCCCATGGGAAAGATCCGCATGCCGGAGACCTCGGCCAGGGGAACGGTGGACCGCCGGGCCAAGGGCCTGTCCATGTTCTTCGATACCCCGGGGGACGGCACCCGTACCCTGCGGTGCCACATGGACAAATTCGGTCCGGAAGGGGCGCTGGACTGTGAGATCCTCCTGACGGAGGAACCGGAAGAGAGCATGGTCATCTGTACTCCCTTTCCGAAAAACGCCCATTTCTACTACAACCAGAAGATCAACTGCATGCGGGCGGCCGGCACCGTCACGTACGGCGGCCGTATCTGGACCTTTGATCCCGCGGACAGCTTCGCCTGTCTGGACTGGGGCCGCGGTGTCTGGACCTATCACAACACCTGGTACTGGGGCTCCGCCTCTTATCAGGTGGACGGTGTCCCCTTTGGCTGGAACATCGGATACGGCTTCGGTGACTGCTCCGCCGCCAGCGAGAACATGCTCTTCTACAACGGGAAGGCCCACAAGCTCTCCCAGGTGACGTTCCACATCCCCGGGGATGAGAAGGATTTCCTCTCCCCCTGGACCTTCGATTCCGATGACGGCCGCTTCCGAATGGATTTCACGCCGGTGATGGACCGCGCTTCCTGCACGGACTTCGGGATCCTGAAATCGGATCAGCATCAGGTCTTCGGGACCTTTACCGGCACTGCGATCCTGGATGACGGCACCGAGATCCATGTCAAAGATCTCCCCGGATTCGCGGAAAAAGTGGAAAACAAATGGTGATCGGAAAACCCCTGTAGATGATACGACCGGGGCGTGATGTTTTTTCATCACGCCCCGGTCTTCATTCTGTTATTATTTCTATCGGACCTCGATGCGGATATCTCCCGTATCGGTGGAGATCCGGCACGTTCCTCCGTGGACGCTGTGAGGGACCTGCACATCGCCGGTATCCGTTTCGGTAAGAAAGATCTTCTCCGAAAGCAGCGTTCCGGTGACATCCCCGCTGTCCGTTTCCACCGAGATCTCCCCGGCATCACTGTCGCGGAAAATGACGTCTCCGGTATCCTGATCGATGGAGCAGCTGCCGGAGATCATTACACGCTCCAGCGTCATATTCCCGGTCTCGCCTTCCGCCGTCAGGTATCCGCAGGTCACGTGCCGAAGAAGCACTTCACCGGTATCCGTTTCCACCTGGATGTTCTCCGTACGAAGGGACTCCAGCGAGATATCTCCGGAATCGGACCGGACGGACAGGCCGGAGCAGTTTCCTGCCGGCAGATAGACCGTGATCCTCGTTTCCTGGACATAGACCCCGAAACGGAAGCCTTTCTCTCTCCTTTCCGGCCGCCGGATCCGAAGGGTCCCGTTCACCACCGCGACCTCATGCCGGCGTTTCTCGTCTTCCAGACAGACTACCCGGCACGCTCCGTCTTCCGAAGGAAGGATCACCACATCCTCATCCTCGGCGTCCACGGCAACGGCGGCAAACGGCTCGTTCACCGCATAGGTATTGGTCTCATACTTCCCGGTGTCCAGTCGGCTCAGATCAAAATCCATGGATGCGGCGGCGGCAAAACAAATGGCGGCGCCGGCGATCATCAGAATGACCGCGGCCAGGATCCACTTTTTCATAAAATCAGCTCCCCTTTCCCATCAGAAGGGCTTTCATGCCCAGAATCATTTTGCTCGTCAGCTGCAGCAATGCCTTCGTCAGCCGGACACAGCCGCAGAACAGAAGGATCGCAAGTCCCGCGCAGAGTGCCGCGGCGCCCAGCATGAAGAGCGCATTGACCGGTTCCCGTTTCACCAGGAAGCCTGCGGCCACGACCAGTCCGGCAACAGCGCCCGCCGCCAGTCCGATCACCGACGACCACAGTCCGAGGACTACGGTCCAGAGGGCAACGTAAAGGGACAGGATAACGGCAATGGCGGCCAGGATCAGCGGCAGCCACAGAGGAGCTCCCAGCACCAGCAGAACGATCTCCCCGGTTTTCAGCGAACGCTTCCGTTTCGCATTCTCCTTCACCAGGGTTGACAGAGGGATCTCCTCCATAATGTGGTCCACGATCTCATCCACGGAACCGATGCCGGACACCGCTTCTTCCTCTGTCAGACCATCCTCCATCCGGTCATCGATCATTTCCCGGAAGTACATCAGTCTCTCTTCCAGATCGCTCTGAGGCAGTCCCGCCAGTCTCCTTCTTAGTTCATCCAGAAACTCAGTTTTCGTCATTCGCTTCATCCTCCTTGGTGATGAACCGGTAGATCGCCAGGATCTCCTCCCAGTCATCACGGAATTCATCCAGCCGCTGGATCCCTGTCGCGGTGATATGATAGTATTTGCGGAGTCTTCCCTCATGCTCCACGGTATGTACCGTGAGCATATCTGCGGATTCCAGCCGTTTCAGGATCGTATACAGAGTGGATTCGGACAGTTCCAGATAGGGCTTCATATCCTTGATGATCCTATACCCGTAGGAATCGTCGTCCCGGATCGCGGCAAGCACACAGACATCCAGCAGTCCGCGTTTCAGCTGAGCATCCATCGAATAATACCTCCCCTCATGTAATACATCATATAGTGAGGTATTGTATTTGTCAACCCCGGTCCGGAACTGAAAAAACCGATCGGCACCGTGTGCCGATCGGTTTAAGGATCGAATGATTATTATTTTGCGAAATCCACCGCTTTGGTCTCACGGATGATGTGGACCTTGATCTGTCCGGGATAGGTAAGCTCGGATTCGATCTTCTTGGCGATGTCGCGGGCCAGCAGAACGGTCTCATCCTCGGTGACTTTGTCCGGGGAGACCATGACGCGGATCTCGCGTCCGGCCTGGATGGCATAGCATTCGTCGATACCGTTGAAGGATTTTGCAATCTCTTCCAGTTTTTCCAGACGTTTGACATAGTTTTCAATGTTCTCACGCCGTGCTCCCGGACGGGAAGCGGAGATGGCATCGGCCGCCTGTACGATGCAGGCGATGATGGTATGGGGCTCCACGTCGTTGTGGTGTGCCTCAATGGCATGGACCACATCGTTGGACTCCTTATAGCGGCGGGCAATCTCGGCACCGATGGTGACGTGGCTGCCTTCCACTTCATGGTCGATGGATTTGCCGAGGTCATGCAGCAGACCCGCACGCTTGGCGGTGGCGATGTTCTCGCCCAGCTCCGATGCGATCAGGCCGGAGATGTGTGCCACTTCGATGGAGTGGTTCAGCACGTTCTGGCCGTAGCTGGTACGGTATTTCATCCGTCCCAGGAGCTTGATGATCTCGGGATGGAGACCGTTGACGCCGGTCTCGAACACGGCCCGTTCGCCTTCCGCCTTGATGGTGGCGTTGACTTCCTTCTGGGCCTTGGCGACCATTTCCTCGATGCGGGCCGGATGGATACGTCCGTCCTGGATCAGTTTTTCCAGAGCGATGCGGGCCACCTCACGGCGGACGGGATCGAAGCTGGATACGGTAATGGTCTCCGGAGTGTCGTCGATGATCAGATCACAGCCGGTGAGCTGTTCGATGCTTCGGATGTTTCTTCCTTCACGTCCGATGATGCGTCCCTTCATTTCGTCATTGGGAAGTTGAACGACGGAGACGGTCACTTCGCTGGCGTGATCGGCGGCACAGCGCTGGATGGCTGTGGCGATGATCTCCCGTGCCAGGCTTTCGGACTCTTCCTTGTACTGTGCCTCCACTTCCTTGATGGCCGCTGCCATCTCGTGGGTGCACTCCGTACGCACGTTTTCGATCAGATAGTTCTTTGCTTCTTCGATGGAATAGCCGGAGATCTTTTCCAGCATCTCCATCTGGCCTCTCTTGATCTTGGCCACTTCTTCCTTCTGGGCTTCCACGGCAGCCATCTTTTCATTCAGGGCTTCCGTCTTCTTGTCGAGGTGATCGGTCTTCTTGTCCAGATTCTCCTCTTTCTGCTGGAGTCTGCGCTCCTGCTTGGAGAGTTCGCTGCGGCGTTCTCTCACTTCCCGCTCCAGTTCCGAGCGGTTCTTGTGTATTTCTTCCTTTGCCTCTAAGAGAGCTTCTCTCTTTTTATTTTCAGCACTTTTAATGCCCTCGTTTATTATGCGCTTTGCTTCTTCTTCAGCGCTAGACATCTCCTTCTCCGCAACTCTCTTGCGGTAATTAATACCTAGTACAAAACCAATAATAAACAGGACGACGATCACTAAAAATGCACCAATGATCCATCCAGTACTTGGCATAAAGACATACACACCTCCATTCTTTCAGAATTTCGCTGTGATGACCGGAATCCTTCCGGTATGATAATGATTATTTACAAAATAAAAAACGGGCGATACCGTTTCCAATTGTCAATAATGAATGCAAACAGGTATACTTCCCCAATCAACCACATTTACATTCGAGTTATTTTATTACACTTTAGATATTATGTCAAGCGCACTTCCTGTTCCGGTGCCGTCTCCTCTCCCCGGTCCGCCTGTTTTCGGTGGACAGGGGAATCCGCGGGAAGTATAATTGGAACCATCAAAACACAGTTACGGAGTGTTCAGCATCATGCTTCATTGGTATACCTATCTGTTCCCCCTGGCCTGCATCCTGCTCATTGCCATGGCCTATGCCGGGCTCCCGGCTCTGAAACAGGTGTCTCTGGCCCTTCCCGGCGAAAAGGAAAAGACCCTGGGACGGAAGGATCTGGTGATCCTTCTGGTCATCACCCTCCTCTACGGGTGCGTGGCATTCATCGGGCTGGGCGGACATACGGATCCGGAGAGCTTTTACCGGTTTGACGATACCGGAAGTTCCGCCGTGATCTATGCCGGAGAACCGGTGGATCTCACCGCGGTGCGCTATTACTGCGGTGTCAATGAGGGAAACCTCACCCTGGAGATCTCCCGGAATGGAACGGATTTTGAAAACATCGCCACCCTGACCCACAGCTATTCCGATATCTTCAAGTGGGTGGATGCCGAGCTGGGCGAGGCAACCTATCCCCAGGTGACGGCCCTCCGGCTCACCGCGGATTCGGAGCTGTATCTGGGCGAGATCGGCCTGTACGGCAGCAGCGGGGAGCTCCTGCCGGCGGACCGGTTCTCCTGCAACGTCTCCTGCCGTCCCCTGCTGGACGAGCAGGAAACGGTTCCGGAGACCATCACCTTCATGAACAGCACCTACTTTGACGAGGTGTATCACGTCCGTACCGCCTACGAGCATCTCCACGGGCTCAACCCCTACGAGATCTCCCACCCGCCGCTGGGGAAGATCATCCTATCTCTGGGCATCTCCCTGTTCGGGCTCAATCCCTTCGGCTGGCGGTTTATGGGGACCCTCTTCGGGATCCTGATGCTGCCGGCGGTCTATCTGCTGATCAAGCGGCTCTTCGGCGGTCTGGCGGTACCCGCCTGCGGCACCGTCCTGCTGGCTACGGACTTCATGCATTTCGTCCACACCCGCATCGCCACCGTGGATACCTACTCGGTGTTCTTCATCATCCTCATGTTCCTGTTCATGTATGAGTACATGAACACGGACCGGTGGCGGCATCTTGCCCTGTCCGGGATCTGTTTCGGACTGGGTGCGGCATGCAAGTGGACCAGCATCTACGCCGGTGTGGGGTTGGCGGTGCTGTGGTGTGCCCACTGGTTTGCGCAGCGGAAGGATTTCCCCTGGGGGAAGTTCATCCGGAACGTGCTCTTCTGCATCCTGTTCTTCGTTCTCATCCCCTGCGTGATCTACTACTGCAGCTACTATTACTACGGCGTCGCCCGGGGCTGGCACGGTGCCGGCATGTACTTTACCAGAGACTACGCGGACATGGTCCTGAGCAACCAGGACTACATGTTCAGCTATCACAAGGGCGTCAATCAGACCCACGCCTACTCCTCCCGCTGGTATCAGTGGGTGCTGGATATCCGGCCCATCCTGTATTATCTGGATTACTCCGCCGACGGCATCTCCGTCACCAGCTTCGGTGCATGGCTCAACCCGGTACTGTGCTGGGGCGGTCTCATCGCCGTTTTTGTCATGTTCTACCTGTTCCTGGCCCGCCGGGACATGCGGGCGGGATTCATCCTCACCGGGTACCTCGTTCAGCTGGTCCCCTGGATGATCATCACCCGCACCACCTTCGAGTATCACTACTTCGGATGCAGCATCTTTCTGGTCCTGGCCATGGCCTATGCCTTTGACCTGATGGTGCGCAACCGGAAGAACTGGAAGATCCATGTGTTCGGGCTCACGGCCCTTTCCCTGGTCCTGTTCTTCTCCTTCTACCCCATTCTGGCGGGAACGCCCATGAACCGGGTGGTGCAGGACACCTTCCTGGGATGGCTTCCCACCTGGCCGTTCTAGGTTGATTTCCACCGGCAGAACCGCTAAAATAAATACCAATCAATTGAAAGAAAAACGACGGAGGATCGATTTATGATAGCCATCGGATCAGATCACGGCGGATACCGCCTGAAAGAAGAGATCAAAGCACATCTCACCAAACGGGGACTGGAGTTTGAGGACTTCGGCTGCTTCTCGGAAGAGAGCTGCGATTACCCGGAGATCGGCCATGCCGTGGCCCATGCCATCGCCGACGGAAAGTTCGAGCGGGGCATTCTGATCTGCGGCACCGGCATCGGGATCTCCATTTCCGCCAACAAGGTCCCGGGGATCCGTGCCGCACTGTGCACGGACTGCTTCACGGCGGAAGCCACCCGTCTTCACAATGACGCCAACATCCTGGCTCTGGGCGGACGCGTGGTAGGCGGAGGCCTGGCACTGAAGATCGTGGATACCTTCCTGGACACTCCCTTCTCCAATGAGGAGCGTCACATTCGACGGATCGGAAAGATAGAAGATGTCTGATTTATTTCACAGTCACCTGTATCGCGGAAAACGGCTGCGCCGCAAATGGGTCAAGTGGGTGACCATCGCCCTCATTGCTCTGGTGGTCCTGCTTGCCATTACGGCGTTCCTGTTTTACGGGCTGCAGAAATATGTCGTCTATACCCAGGACGGGGTCAAAGTGGAATTTCCCATCCTGAAGGAGGACGCCCAGACCGCGGAGGATCTGGGGGATCCCAGCCAGCAGGAGATCGTGGTGGAGAAGACGGATACCTCTTCCGTCACCGCCTCCGCCGGGTATGATCTGGATGCCATGAAAGCGGTGTATATCGATTACACCAGCGTCAGCATGGATCATGTTATGGAAGTGGCAGACGGAATGACCCAGGGCAATGCTTTGGTGCTGCAGCTGAAAGCCGGTTCCGGCCAGCTGTCCTACAAGAGCTCCGTACGGGAAGCCGACGGATATCAGGTCAACGGCACGGAGGATCTGGCGGCCATCGTGAAAGCGGTGAAGAAGGCCCACGAGGATATCTGGCTCGTGGGAGAGCTCAGCTGCTGCGTGGACAGTTTCATGTCCCAGCGCAACGCCGTCTCCGCCCTGCATACGTCGGACGGGGATACCTACACCGACGGCAACGGCGGCTGGATCGATCCCACCAGTTCCGAGATGCGCAGCTACGTCATCGATCTGGGCACGGAGCTTGCGGACATGGGATTCGATGAGATCCTGCTGACCAATGTCATGCACCTTTCCGTCAGCGCCGATCAGTTCACGTACGTGGATGAGAACGCGGGAGAGGATGCCACCAGCATCATCAACAGCTACATCCTCAGCGTGGCCCGCTCCATCTCCAACAAGGGCGTGAAAGTGTCTGCCGTAGGGACCCGGGATGCCATTTCCGATCCCACCGGCACCATGACGGGCCAGGATATCAAGATGTTCACCAATGTCTGTGACCGCATCTACTGCTATACGGATGCGGAGTCCTATACGGAATATCAGGAAGCCTGCAGCAAGTACTTTACCGTGGGCGACAAGGCCTACCGCTTCGTCCCTATCGTATCCGGCGATCTTCCGGAAACGGAATGTTGGGTCCTGGGCGGCTGATCACCGGCATTACTTCATACAAAATAATGAAAACCCACACGATGAATCTACATCGTGTGGGTTTTTCCTGTTCCGTCGCTATTCCGTATGGGTACCGCTTCTTATTCATGACACGCTCCCGGCGGCAGACGGTTCCTCCATCTTCCGGTAGAGCTTCCCGGCGATACAGACGATCATCATGACCCACAGAGCCGTCCAGACCTCCACCGACCATAACGGCAGCACGCCGCGCTGATACAGTGCGGGAAAGGTATCCATCAGCATATGCAGAAGGATGGCGGCGGGCAGACAGAGCTTCTTCGCACGAACGACGCCGTAAAACACGATCACCGTCAGTCCGATATGGCCGAACATCGTCAGCAGACGCTCCATGACGTGCATGGCCATCATTCCGTAATCGAACGAGGCAGCGGCCTGGACCGACGGCAGTGCGGCGGCAGCCGTCTGTTCCGTGATCTTCAGTGCACGGAGCGCCGATTCCGTATTCCCGGAAGAGAACAGCACGGCGACGGCAAGATAGGTGATCATCGTGGGCAGGAGCACCGCCAGGATCTCGATCCCGCCGTGACCGATGCCGTACAGGACCGCATTTTCACGGGTGCGGTCCTTTTTCATGATGTATTTCAGAATGATATGTCTTCCGCACTCCTCGAAAACACCCGCCATGGTGATTCCGTACAGAACGAACGCCGCGGTGTTTCCGTTGATGAACCGGGAAACGGGATTCTCCGAAATGATACAGAAATAATGTACGCCCAGTTCCAGCACACGGGCGGAAACCAGAAATCCGACGGCTCCGGCCAGGAGATACCGAATCCCGGTCCTCTGTTTATGCTTCCCGCGCCAGAAGAGAAAGAAGACGACGGGGATGGCGATCATCAGAACGACGGTGATGATCAGCGACGGAATACTGCTTTTCCCAATGACGATATTCTCAAATTCACTCATCTTCCGTCACCTCCCCATACTTCCACGCAGAAGCCTTTGTGACCGCATCCGGAGCATGTCAGCTTACGGGCGGTGGGCGTGTGATTCGCCCAGAAGGCTTCCTTCAGAGCGGGTTTGAACACCTCGTGGCATTCCGGGCAGATTTATTTCACATGATAGAAGTAGTACCGGCTGACCAGGATCCCCCAGGGAACCGCCACCAGCACCCAGAT
>R23__coassemble_632_pt1 | contig 21812 bp, 18 predicted proteins | sample R23__metabat2_high_PE_023 | metagenome-assembled genome bin R23
GTTTCATACCGGAGATCTGGGATGGATTGACCGTAAGGGCTTCATCCATTATCGCGGCCGCCAGAAAAACCTGATCGTCCTCGCAAACGGTGAAAATGTCTCCGCGGAAGCGCTGGAGGAAAAGCTGACATGCATCGACGGGATCGAAGAAGCTGTCGTTTCCGAGAAGGACGGAAAAATCACGGCGGAACTGTTCACGGATCCGGGGATCCTTCCGGACAAGGAGGCCTGCTGGCACGTGGTCTCCCACTTGAACCGGAGACTGCCGGTTCATCAGCAGATCGGAGATCTCATTCTTCGCGACCATGAATTTGAAAAGACGGTGACGCGGAAGATCAAGCGTCGCAAAGTCTCTTAAAACAGAGGGGGTTATTTCATTGAGAGAGAAAGTTCTCGCATTGCTTGCGGAGTCTGCAGGCGTTTCTGCAGAGGAGCTGAACAATGATACCAGGCTGGTGGCTGACCTCGGTCTCACCAGTTTCGATCTCTCGGATATCGTCGTGGCCGCTGAGGAGGAATTCGGCATCGCGATTCCGGACAGCAGATTCCCGGAGATTCAGACAGTAGCCGACGTTCTCCGTATTATTGAGGAGGTGCAGAATGGAGATACATGATCTTCCTGTTCTGGCTGAAGTCGAAGATCTGGAAGCCCTGGATTTTGTCTTTGACGCGCATGTTCGTGACCGGGATGTCCTTATTACCCGCTACCGCGGCACGATCGTCCGTCCCATGGAAGGCGGACAGTATCAGCTGATCGGCTGGCAGAAGAGCATCTATCATTTCGGGGGCCTGAACCGTGACGTGCCGATCGGTGTTGTGATGACAACAGACCGTGACGGCGTTATTCAGGGTTTTCGATTTGACGGCCGGTGCGAAGGCAGTCAGGGAAAAAACTGTGATTTCTCCATACTGCATGATCGCATCTCCGAGAAACTGATCGGAAAGACCGTTCCCGATATCGAGCGCATCTACATCACAGCCGGCGATGTTCAGTGCCTTCATGTGTTTGAGATCCTGTGCTCTATCGCGTCTTTTTACGGGCTGCTGAAAAGCCGCGGTCTGGATGAAGGACAGGAGCAGGAGCTTGCTACCATCATCCCAACAGAGAGCGGGCTGATCTGCCGCGACCGGCATGAGCTTCTCGGAGGTTTCAATGAAACGGAGATGCTCCTGACACACCGCGAACCTCACAGGCTCAATGAGAGAAATCTCTGTAGCTATGTCAACTGTGATGTTCATGTACGTCGTCACAACGAGGGCAACGTCACGGAGTCTCTCTATGCGGAAAACTTTGAAGGTGTCTATGCACAGTTAAACCGTCTCTTTTCCAAATGTCTCCGTCAGGAAAAGCGTTATTTCGGCCTTTTCGGAAAGGTTCGCTACTCCATGTATCCTTCTCTGGCCGGACTGTTCCTTCTGACCTTCAGTCATGAAGGAATGGAGGGCAGTGTGGACCGGGCACTAAAGATTGAAAAGATCCTCCATTTTATCCAAGCGGGTGAAGGCCGGACCCCCTGCCTCGGATTTGACGGGGACCTTGGAATTGCGAAAAAGATTCTGTTCGCGGGAAACAACTGATAATTTGACAACTCCGATGCGGTTTGTTATCGTTACAATCACATTTAGCATTCGAGGAGATAACAGCATCATGATCATCGTTCCTCCGTTCAGCTGGTTCAAAGAAGGCAACGGCTATACTGGCTCCTCCGGTACGGATCCGGAGAAGGGTTCCCTTTGTGTAAAAACATTTCATTTTCGTCTGGAAGTCGTTACTGACGAAGACGGACAGCAGTATCTGGAAGCTACGGATCATGTGGAGAATCCCTGGCCGGACGGGAAAGACCCCGGAAGCTCTCATTCTTTCCGCTCCTCCTTTGATTCCGAAGGGCTGGAAGAGATCAAGAAATGGCTCTCAGCGGAAGAATCGGCCGCACTCACTCCAAGCGTGTAAGGAGGAATCCCGCAATGGAAGACCACAATACTGTAGATACGGAAGCTCTGAAAGAGCGCATCAAGGAAATCGTGGACAAGGGAAACGTATCCCGTATTCAAATCCGGAAAGATGAAACCGTCATCATGAACATCCCGGTCAATGCCGGTATCCTGGGCGGAGTTTTGGGCGCCATGGCAGCTCCCTGGGCAATGATTGCCGGAACGGTGGCCACGCTGGGACTAAACTGTTCAGTAGAATTCATACGTGAAGACGGATCGGTTTTCAGTCTTACGGAAACAGAGATCGGCCAGAAAGCGGTCTCCGCCGGGACTTTTGTGATGGACAATCTTAAAAATGCCGTCAGCGGCGCGGTATCCAGCATTACGGAGAACCGCGATCCCAATGTATATGAAACAAAGGAATATGATGTGGAAGACGAATGATCTCCCATAAAAACAGCAGCAGGCAGATTGCTTGCTGCTGTTTTTTCTCCGTTCGATCTTCATGGAAAGGATCTCCCGTCGTTATCCATATATTCTTTCTTCCTTCCGTATGGTATACTGTTCCCAGTTTTCAGAAAAGAGTGTTTTTATGGATATCCGGACCATTTATCATGCATCCGTTCCCGACTGGCTTCTCCCGTTTCTGGAGGTGCCGGAAATGCGTCGTCTGAAAGACGTCGGCATGAACTGTGGGTGCGAATATACGTCTCTTCCTCCCTTCCGCAAGATACATTCATATTCCCGATGGGATCACAGTGTCGGTACCGCTCTCATCGTATGGCATTTCACGGAAGATCCGCAGCAGACCCTCTCCGCTCTTTTCCATGATATTTCCACCCCAGCCTTTGCTCATTCCGTGGACTTTCTCAGGGGCGATCATCAGACTCAGGAAGCGACAGAATCCGGCACGCTGGAGATAATCCGCAGCTCCTCATCGATTCAGGCTCTTTTGCGTCCGCTGGGGCTCACTGCGGAAGATGTTGGTGATTACCATCGTTTCCCCATTGCGGACAATGTATCCCCCCGGCTGTGTGCCGATCGTCTGGAATGCTCCTGCGGAAATATTATCCAGTTTGACTTTGCGTCCGCGGTGGAAGTCCGCTCCCTCGTGGAGGATCTTGCAGTAGGGAAAAATGAAGACGGTGAAGATGAACTGATTTTTTCTTCCATGGATGCCGCCGTCTCCTTTGCCCGTCTGGCAATGAAGTGCTCCCACGTCTACGTATCTGACGGAGACCGGTACGCCATGCAGACACTGGCGGATCTGCTGTGGGACGCACTGCAGGATGATCTTATTTCCTTGGAAGATCTGTACACCACGGAATCCCGTGTGATCTCCACTATCACCGCTTCTGTCCGTTACCGGGAACGGTGGGAAAAGTTCTGTTCTCTCTCCGCAGTGTTATGTTCCGATCAGCCGGATAAAAATGAAGGCTGGAGGATCATACCGTCCAAGAAACGTTACATCGACCCCTTTGTCCTGCACTCCGGCCGTGTCTCTTCTGAAGACGCCGACTTTGCACTTCAGGTCCGTCAGTTTCTGGAGCAGTCCCTGGATCACTGGGTCCGCGGCATCTGATTTCCCGTGGATTTTCTCCCGAGAAGTGCTATAATGACAAAAAATGATTTGGAAGATTGTTTATGGAACGACCCTATGAAAACTATATCGGTGTCTTCGATTCCGGAGTGGGCGGAATCAGTGTCCTGAAAGAATGTGCTTCGCTCCTCCCTCACGAGGATTTTCTGTTCTACGGTGACTCCGCTCACAATCCCTACGGAGACAAAACTCCGGAGGAAGTCCTCTCCCTTTCCATGGCTGCCATGGAGGAGATGATACACGGAGGAGTCAAAGCACTGGTCATTGCCTGCAACACGGCAACCAGCATCGCCGGAAAGGAACTGCGTGCAAAATACGAGACCGAGACTTTTCCCGTCATCGGGATCGAGCCTGCCGTGAAACCTGCAGCTTTGGATGACTCCGGTTCCCGGATCCTGGTAATGGCCACTGCCAACACGCTTTCCCAGGACAAATACTATCATCTGATCGAGCACTGGGGCTCGGATCAGACGATTATTCCACTCCCCTGCGTGGGACTGGCACAGCGCATTGAACAGGGTAATCTGGACGGAGAAGATCTCATGGAGCTTCTGGACCATCTTCTCTCCCCCTACGTGGGAAAGGTCGACAGCATTGTCCTTGGATGCACACATTATCCATTTATCAAAAAACAGATATCTCAGATCATGGGTGCAGATATTCCCCTCTTCGACGGAGGTGCCGGCACCGCGCGGGAACTGAAACGCCGTCTCGGGGTCGCCGGTCTGTTATCCGATTCCAGAGAAGCCGGTCATATCGTGTTTCGTTCCAGTGTAAACACGGAAGAAGAACTTCGGCTGTATCAATGGATGTTTGAGCAGCCCATCGAAACATAATAAGCAAAGAAAAAACTGAGCGTATCAGATACTTTGATACGCTCAGTTTCGTTTTGTTCTGAATTAGGCCTGGACAAATTTCAGGGAGAACTTCTCTTTTACATCAAATCCGTCAGTCTGTTCATCCTGCCATTTCTTCAGGTTTTCCTCGACCAGTGCGGTCTTTGCCAGATATTTGCTGTAAAGATCGCCCTGTCCCACGTAATAGATCAGATGATATCCGGAGTAGCCGCTGCTCTCGCCCTTGACGATCCCGGTATCTCCGGGCTTGCGGGAGGCATCGAAGCACCATGCATCGAATTCCGGCACCATTTCTCCTTTGTAAACGGAGTCATACAGTCCTCCGGTGGAAGCGGAACCGTTGTCCTGGGAATACTGTTGTGCCAGTGCGGCAAAACTGTCTTCCGTCTTGTCGCCGTTCTGCCATTCCTGATAGATCCCTTCCAACGTCGCCTTGGCAGCTGCCAGTGCTTCCTCGGTGTATTCACCATTCTCATCGGCCTGAGCCTGAATGAGGATGTGGCGAACGGATGCCATATGATAATCGTTGGCGTCTCTGGATCCGTATACCACCACGTAGTAACCGGTTCCTTCGGATTCCACAACGGTCTTGTCTCCTGCCACACGGGAGGCATCTTTCATCCAGTCTGCATAGTCCGCGGGAAGATTGGATCCCTGTACGGCACTCTGCGTGACCGCTTCCAACGTGGTATCACCCATCTCAGCCTGAACCGCCGCCGTAAGATTACCGGTGCCGGTTGCGGCTGCCGCGATGGCGTCTGCATGTTTCTTGGCCACGTCCATGGTCTCATCCGTTACGGCAGTTTCCTCTTCTGCAGATTCTTCCTCTACAGAGCTTCCGTCTTCGGCAGAAGCAGTGGGCTCCTTCTCGGCATTGACGAGATAATAGGCGTAGGAATAGTTATCGTAATCGTCTTTGTGTTCGTTGTAATACTTGGCCAGTTCCTCATCGGAATACTCAAAGGAATCCTGAACATCCTGGATCACTTTCGATGCCAGAGAGACCCGTTCCATCTCCTTGCGGATGATCTTGGAATTGCATCCCTTGCCGTAGACGGATTCCAGATACTTGTCCACAGAAGAAAAGCCCTCGCTGGTAGCTTCCGTTTCGAAGGAAGTCATCTGATCATCGATCATCTTCAGACTGTCTTCATCCAGTTCAATGTCGTTCTCCTCGGCATACTTCGTGTATGCGGTGACCTGCTTGACATAGTCTTCCGCCTGCTTCATGAAGTAATCATACCAGGTACCGCCGTCCTCAGACATGGTGCACTCCTGATCTTTCAGGGACTTGGAGGTATCCAGCCCGAACATGGAGGCATAGGAGCCATACTGGTTCATGAAGTTCAGATACTGAGTCCGGTAATAGAAATCCATCTGTGCTGCACTGTATCCGGTGCTGCCGACCTTTACTGCCGGTGTCTTCGAGTAGAAGAAGTTGGAGTTTGCCAGAAGGATCGCCGCGATGAGGATGGCAACGATGATGCCGCCGATGGTCCATTTGCGGTTTTCTTTCTTTTTCTTTGCAGCTTCTTCCTGCATTGCAATGGTCTTTTTGTCAGTGCCGTTGGCAATGGCCTCCTGACGTTTTTTGCGATCTGTTGATGCGCTCATTCCATCATTCCTTTATTTCAGTTTCGAATTATAAGTATCGATCACGACTTGCCGTCGTTCTCGTCTGCTTTCATGGTGAGATATGCGTTGATGAATCCGTCGATGTCGCCGTCCATCACGTTATCGATGTTGCCGTCCTCAAAGTTGGTGCGGTGATCCTTTACCAGCTGATACGGCATGAACACATAGGAGCGGATCTGACTTCCCCACTCGATCTTCATCTGCACGCCCTTGATGTCGCTGATCTTTTCCAGGTGTTCCCTTTCCTTGATCTCTGCAAGACGTGCGCGAAGCATGTTCTTACAGTTCTCCAGGTTCTGGAAGTGGCTTCGTTCCACCTGAGATGCTACGACGATGCCGGTGGGAATGTGGGTCAGACGCACCGCGGAAGAAGTCTTGTTTACCTTCTGTCCGCCTGCTCCGGAGGAACGGTATACGTCCATCTTGATGTCTTCATCTCGCAGCTCGATCTCGCTGTCTTCGGTGATCTCCGGCATGACTTCCACCGCCGCAAAGGACGTGTGCCGTCTTCCGGCTGCATCGAAGGGAGACACGCGGACGAGACGGTGGATTCCGTTCTCGCTCTTCAGATAGCCGTAGGCATTTTCTCCTTCGATCATGATGGTGGCGCTTTTGATGCCTGCTTCGTCACCGTCCAGATAATCCAGCACTTTCAGTCCGAATCCATGACGTTCCGCCCACATGTTGTACATACGGTAGAGCATCTGGGTCCAGTCTTGAGCTTCGGTTCCGCCGGCTCCTGCATGGAAGGTCAGGATGGCGTTGTTGCTGTCATATTCTCCGGTAAGGAGCGTTCCGAGCCGCATGCTCTCCAGTTCCTTTTCGAAGGCGTCATACTGTTCTTCCAGTTCCGGAAGGAGGCTGTCGTCATTTTCTTCCACGGCGATCTCACACAGCGTAACCATGTCTTCCCAGGACGACTGAAGTTTCTGGAACTTCTCCACCTTGCCTTTCAGCTGAGCAAGACGTTTCTGCACCTTCTGGGAATTTTCCACGTCATTCCAGAACTCGGGACGGGAACTTGCCATCTCCAGTTCCTCGATTTCCTGTGCCGCGGCGTCCAGATTCAGGGCCTTTCCCACCAGGTCAATGGTGGGCTGGATGTTGTTCAGTTTTACCTTGTATTCTTCGTACTGTATTGCTGCCATTTTTCAACAACTTCCTCAACATTTTTATCTTAAATCCACGTATTTCATGATAACTCGGACATTATATACAAAAAACAACGAAATGTAAACAATGCCCTTTTTTTTTAGGGGTCCCTTTGATATAATATTTCATACCAATATGGAATATTATGCGTTGATGAACTTAACTCAGAAAGGACAAGTTTATGATTTCACACGGCAATGAGATAAAAGTGTTTACCGGCAATTCCAATCCCGTTTTAGCCGAAGAGATCTGTGCTCATTTGAACAAAAGTCTGGGCAATGCTACCGTGACTTCGTTTGCCGACGGCGAGTGCTCTATCTCCGTGCACGAGCCTGTTCGCGGATGCGATGTCTTTATTGTTCAGTCCACCTGCAAACCGGTTAATGACAGTCTGATGGAACTTCTGGTCATGACCGATGCGATGCGCCGCGCTTCCGCAGGCCGTATCACTGCTGTGGTTCCCTATTTCGGATATGCCCGTCAAGACCGCAAGGCCAAGAGCCGTGATCCCATCTCTGCCAAGCTCGTTGCGAACCTGATCACCGCCGCAGGTGCAGACCGCGTACTGACCATGGACCTCCATGCCGCTCAGATCCAGGGTTTCTTCGATATCCCCGTCGACAACCTCATGGGCGCTCCTGTGTTTGCAAAACACTACATCCGTGTATTCGGAAAAGGCAATGAAGACATCATGGTCGTCTCCCCCGACGTCGGCAGTACCGCCCGTGCCCGTGCCTTCTCCATGAAGCTCGGTGTCAACATGGCCATCGTGGACAAACGCCGCGAAAAAGCCAATCATTCCGAAGTTATGAACATCATCGGCAATGTGGAAGGCAAGACCTGCATCCTGCTGGATGACATGGTGGATACCGCCGGTTCCCTCTGTGGCGCAGCGGAAGCTCTCGTCAATGTCGGCGGAGCCAAGGAAGTCTATGCCTGTGCGAGCCATGGCGTTCTGTCCGGCCCTGCCATTGAACGGCTGAACAACAGCGTGATCAAGGAACTGCTCCTGCTGGATACCATCCCGTATCCTACGGACAAGCCGAAATGCGACATCATTCGTTATATGTCCGTTGCACCGGTATTTGCCGATGCCATCGAGCGCATCTATGAGGAGATCTCCATCTCCAACCTGTTTGAATAATCCAAACGATGTTTTTTCGAAAGAAATCCAATTCCGGTTCGGATGTCTGGATCGTCGTTTTTCTCGGCAATCCAGGCATGGAATACCGGGACACCCGCCACAACGTGGGATTCATGACCGCGGATGTATGTGAAAAGAAATTCGGAGTTCGCATCAACCGCATCAAGTATCGATCCCTGCTGGGAAGCGGGACCGTTTCCGGTTTCAAAACCGTCTTCATGAAACCGCAGACCTATATGAACCTTTCCGGTGATGCGGTGGCACAGGCGGTACAGTTTTATAAAATCCCACCAGAACACGTGCTGGTCATTTCCGATGATGTGTCCCTTCCCGTTGGGAAACTGCGCATCCGTCGCAGCGGGTCTGCGGGCGGTCACAACGGACTGAAAAGCATTATTCAGAATCTCGGTACCGACCAATTCCCACGGATCAAGATCGGTGTTGGCGTCCCGCCTGAACACTACGATATGAAAGACTGGGTATTGGGAAAATTCCACGGTGAAGATGCCAAGCTGATCGCGGACGCTGTCCGTCGGGCAGCAGATGCTGTGGAATGTTACATAGAAGAAGGGCCCGATAAGGCTATGAATAAATATAATTGAGTGTATGGCGGTGGCATCAGCAGCCCCGCCATGCGCGTTATTAAAGAAAAAGGAGTGAGAGTTGCAAAATGAAAAAAACATGCATCGCCATGCTTTTGGCCGGCGGTCAGGGTTCCCGTCTCTATGCCCTGACACAAAACATGGCAAAACCCAGCATGCCGTTTGGCGGTAAATACCGCATCATCGACTTCCCGCTTTCCAACTGTGCCAATTCCGGCATCGACACCGTCGGTGTTCTGACGCAGTATCGTCCCATGCAGCTGAATGCATATGTCGGAAGCGGTCAGTCTTGGGATATGGACACCTCGGACGGCGGTGCCTATATTCTTCCGCCGTACCTCTCCGCTGGTGAGAAAGGCTCCTGGTTCACCGGAACCGCCAATGCCATTTACCAGAATATCGAGTTCATCGACAACTACAATCCGGAAAACGTGCTGATCCTTTCCGGCGACCATATCTACAAGATGGACTACTCTCTGATGCTGAAAGAGCACCTGAACCGTGATGCGGCAGCGACCATCGCCGTTCTTCAGGTTTCTATGGAGGAAGCAACCCGCTTCGGCATCATGAACGTAGGAGACAACGGCTACGTTTGCGAATTCGAAGAGAAGCCTGCTCATCCGAAGAGCGATCTGGCTTCCATGGGCATCTATATCTTCAACTGGCCGAAACTTCGTCAGTATCTCATTGAGGATGAAGCCGATCCCGAGTCCTCCAAGGACTTCGGCAAGAACATCATTCCCAAGATGCTTGCAAACGGTGAAAAGCTGTGGCCGTACCGCTTCAGCGGTTACTGGCGCGATGTCGGAACCATCACCAGTCTCTGGGATGCCAACATGGACATGCTGTCTCCTCAGCTGATCAATCTCTATGATGAATCCTGGCCCATCATGTCCAACTGGCCTGCCTGCCCGCCGCACTTTATCGGCGAAGACGCGGAAGTGGTCCACTCCATCGTCACGGAAGGCTGTGTCATTGAAGGCAAGGTGGAAAACTCCGTTCTCTCTCATTCCGATGTCGTTAAGCCCGGCGCCAAGGTCATGTACAGTGTGCTGATGCCCGGTGCCGTCATCGAGGAAGGTGCCGTTGTGGAATACGCCATCATCGGTGAAAACACCGTCGTCCACGCTGGAGCCCATGTGGGTTCAGCGCCGGACGGTTCGGACGGATGGGGCGTTGCCACCTGCGGTCCCAATATTGAAATCAAGGCCGGCGCTGTGGTACCTGCAGCCGGAATGATCTATACCGGAGAGGAGGTTTAATCATGTCTGATTTTCATGGAATTATCTTCGCATACGGCGCTGAGTCTGAACTGGGCGCGCTGGTAGGAAGACGTACCAGTTCTTCCCTGCCTTTCTGCGGACGTTACCGTTTGATCGATTTTGCATTATCCTCTCTTGCCAATGCCGGTGTCAATAATGTCGGTGTGATCATGCAGCAGGACTACCAGTCCCTGCTGGATCATCTGGGAAGCGGCAAAGACTGGGATATGAGCCGCCGCCACGGCGGACTGCGCATGCTCCCTCCCTTCGGTCTTCCCGAGTATCACACCGGTAACTATCTGGGCACCGTCGAGGCATTGAATGCGGTTTCCGCTTACATCCATGACATTCCCCAGAGCCATGTGATTCTGATGCACGGCAACCTGGCTGCCAATATCGATCTGGAAGCTGCTATCCAGCAGCACCTGAGCACCGGGTCGGATATCACCGCCATCTGCTCCCGTGTAGCACCGTCTCCCTCCGGCCCTCATTTTGTAGCCGGCACCGATGGATTTGCCAAGGAACTGATCTTTGACCATGCTGTCGGCGGAGCCGGAATGGCTTCTCTGGAGACCTATATCATTTCCAAACATCTCCTTCTGGAGATGATGGAACAGTGCAAGAAGACGAACCGTCTGCATTTCCATCGTGATGCCATGCTGAGCTATCTGGACGGCGGCGGAAAGATCGGCATCTTCATGCATGAGGGATATGCAAAAGCCATTACCACGGTAGAGGGTTACTATTCGGCCAACATGGATATGCTGGATGCAAAGAACCGTGCTTCCATGTTCCCGACAGACCGTCCCGTACGCACCAAGAATGCGGAAGAAGTCAGCACCTACTATGGTGAGGATGCATTCTCCTCCAATTCTCTTGTGGCAGACGGTTGCATCATTGAAGGCAGTATTCGCAACTGCATTCTCTTCTCCGCGGTACACGTTGAGGAAGGCGCCGAGCTGGAAGGCTGCATTATCATGAAAGATAGTGTCATCGGCAAGAATGTAAAACTCAACGCCGTAATTACTGATAAGAATGTATCCATTTCGGATTCCACCGTTCTCAGCGGCAGCCCGAAAATGCCGTACGTGGTTCCGAAGGATGCCTCTTTATAATTCCCATTTAGAAAGGTTATTGATCTATGACAAGTGAAATCTCCCGTGACGAAGTACGCAGCGCAATTGAAGACAAATTATGCGCGTATTTCGGAATAACCGATGAGCAGGCAACCTACGATCAGATATTCCAGGCTGTAGCAATGGTCATCCGTGAGATCATGTCTCGCACCATGGCTGTCAGCAAGGAGGCTTCTGGAGACAAAGAAGTTCATTATCTGTCGATGGAGTTCCTGATGGGACGCAGTCTGATGAAGAATGCATTCAATCTGGGACTTGGCGAAGCCATTGAAGGCGCATTGGAAGATATGGGACACTCCGCATCGGATATTTTCGAGGCGGAACCGGATGCTGGTCTGGGCAACGGCGGTCTGGGACGACTGGCCGCCTGCTACATGGATTCCATGGCAACTCTCGGGATCCCCGCAACCGGTTACTCGATCTGCTATGAGCTTGGTATGTTCAAGCAGCAGATTGAAGAAGGGCAGCAGACAGAGGTCGCCGATGACTGGCGGGTCTCTGCGGAAAGCTGGTTGGTACCTCACATTGATGAGGCCGTGGAGGTCCGTTTCGGCGGACAGGTAACTCCCCGTTGGGATAATTCCGGACGGTACCAGCATGAATACACCGGGTATACTTCCGTTCTTGCACTTCCCAAGGACATGCTGATCCTTGGGTACGGCGGCAAGACCGTAAACACGCTTCGTCTGTGGGAAGCCCACAGCACCAACGAACTGAATATGTACCTCTTTGCGGAAGGCAAATACGTTCAGTCCATGGAAGAGCGTACTCTGGCGGAAGTCATCACCAAGGTTCTGTACCCTGCCGATGAAACCATAGAGGGAAAGACACTTCGTCTGAAACAGCAGTACTTCTTCGTATCGGCAACAACCCAGACGATCGTTCTGAATCACATCAAGAAATACGAGGATATCCATACCTTCGCAGATCACCATGTAATCCAGATCAATGACACCCATCCCACTCTGGTCATTCCGGAGCTGATGCGTCTGTTCATGGACGATTGCGGCCTCGGCTGGGATGAGTCCTGGGAGATCGTCAAAAAGTGTGTTGCCTATACCAACCACACCGTTATGAGCGAAGCGCTGGAAGCCTGGCCGCAGACACTGGTCCAGAGCCTGCTTCCCCGCATTTGGGAGATCATCTGCGAGATCAACCGCCGCTGGTGCGACGAGCTCATCGCACGTTTCGGAAACACGGAGCATGTGGGACGCAACCTGATCATCAACAACGGGTCCGTCCATATGGCAAACCTGTGTCTGGCAACCTGCTATAAGGTAAACGGCGTATCCACGCTTCACGGCGAGATCCTGAAAGATGATCTGTTCAATGATGTATATACCATGTATCCCGACCGTTTCACGGCCGTGACCAATGGTATCGATCACCGCCGCTGGCTGGCACAGTGCAATCCCCAGCTCCATGAGCTGGTCTGCGATCTGCTGGGCGGAGATCAGTATCTTACCAAACCGGAACTGATGGCAGACCTCGTAAAATATGCCACTGATTCCACCGTGCAGAAGCGCCTCGGCGAGATCAAAGCCGCCAACAAAGCTCGCTTTGCCGCTTTCGCCAAGCGCAATGACAACGGTTACATCCTCAACACCGATGCTCTTATGGATGTTCAGGTAAAGAGACTGCACGAGTATAAACGTCAGCTTCTCTGTGCCATGCTGATCGCTCATCTTCAGATGCAGCTGCATGACAACCCCAACATGGACTTCCAGCCTGTGACCTTTGTTTTCGGGGCAAAGGCCGCTGCCGGATATCGTACTGCGAAACGGATCATCGAGCTGCTGTGCAGTCTGTCGGATGATCTGGCGCATGATGATATCTGCAAAGACAAGCTGCAGGTCTACTTCATGCAGAACTACCGTGTTTCCGCCGCCGAGGCACTGATGCCTGCCGCACAGATCTCCGAGCAGATCTCCACCGCGGGCAAGGAAGCTTCCGGTACCGGCAACATGAAACTGATGATGAACGGTGCGGTAACCAGCGGCACACTGGACGGTGCCAACGTCGAGATGTATGACCGTCTTGGCGACGACAACATGTATCTGTTTGGACTTCATGCCGATCAGGTCGTGGATCTGAAGAACTCCGGATACAATCCTCAGGCAATCTACAACGAGAACGGCACGATCCGCCGCATTCTGGACCGTTTCAATCACGGATACCGCGACGGAAAGAGCTACTCGGATCTGGTCTCCAATCTGGTATACAACGGTGACCAGTTTATGCTTCTGGCTGATTTCGATGATTATCTTCGTACGCACAGCAAGCTGTTTGAGGATATGAAGATCTCTTCCGAGCGTGAACGTATGAGCATGATGAATATCGCACAGAGCGGATTCTTTGCTGCGGACCGCGCAATCGGAGAGTATGCGGACAATATCTGGTATATCAAGTAATTCCGTATCATAACAAAGCCTGCAATGGTGCTTCTGTTGCAGGCTTTCTTTTTGAACGAGGAGGAAGTTTATGCATCGCATTGCGGTAATCGGATCCATATATCGGGAATACTTCGGTGTCCCGTTGAAGCCTCTGACCACAGGGGCAAGCGGAGACGGAAGCATCAGTGCAGCAGTCTCCGGCGGCGGGCGCAACATCGCCAGAAATCTTCACCAGCTGGGAGAAGATGTGATCTTTATTACTGCGGTGGGAGAAGACTCCGACTCTTTTTCCATCAAGGAGGAGTGCGAACAGGCCGGGTTGAATACCGATTACGCGGTCTCCGTATCCGGAGAGTGCATGCCGAAACGGCTTCTCATCACTTCCACCAATGGTACGATGGAACAGGCGGTATATGACCGTCATGCCCTCCGTGCACTGAACCGGGAATTTTTTCTGGTGCACTGCATGGATGTTCTGTCGGAAGTGGATGCCATCGTTCTGGATGGCGATCTTCCAGCGGAAGGCCTGCAGTTCCTGGCAGACACATTTCGGGTCCCGCTGTTCTGTGATCCCGGTTCGCCGGAGAATGCCGGAAAGATCCGACCGATCCTGTCAAAGCTTTGCGCTATCAAACCGGATCTCGGCGAGGCGTATGCTCTGAGTGCATCCCGGGAGCGCGACACCGCAGCGGAAAGGATCATGAAAATGGGACCGGGCAATCTGTTTTTAAGTCAGGCCGCCAACGGCATGTATGCCGTAAACCAGGACGGTCAAAACGTTCAGGTCCCCTGCAAACCGGCCTTTCTGGAAAATGCGCTGGGCGTCGGAGATGCCATGACCGCCGCCATTGTATGGGGTTGTCTGAACGGGCTGTCCCTGTCCCAGACATCAGAAGCTGCAATGCGTGCCGCCTCCATGACGGCCAGCAGCAAAGAAAACATCAATCCGGATCTATCCGCAGCAAAGCTGCGCTAAACTAATCAAATCAAGGAGCAAGAATTATGAGAGCTGTTGTAACACGGGTAACGGAAGCCTCCGTCGTAATCGAAGGAAAGACGGTTGGAAGCATTCAGAAGGGATTCCTGGTTCTTCTGGGTGTTGCCCCGGAAGATACTGAAGCGGAAGCCATCCGTCTGGCAGATAAAGTCTGCGGATGCCGCGTTTTTGAAGACGAAAACGGCAAAATGAATCTGAATCTGGAAACTGCCGGCGGAGATCTTCTCATTATTTCCCAGTTTACGTTGTACGCAGATCTGAAGAGCCGGCGCCCCGGTTTTTCCTATGCTGCCAAACCGGACATTGCCATCCCGCTGTATGAAAAGTTCAAAGAGGAATGCCGTAATCGCGGTTTCCATGTGGAATGCGGCGAATTCGGCGCCGACATGAAAGTCTCTTCTGTCAACGACGGGCCTGTGACTTTGCTGTTCGATACCGCCACCCTTTAAGATAGAGAAGCGAAAAGACCGGACGTCATCTCTGACGCCCGGTCTTTCCATGGAGAGTAGAAAAGAGAAAAAGAATGAAAACGTTCGTGTTGTCCTTTGACGATTCTTATCCTACCACCGAAACTTAAAAGGAACTTTAAACTGAAAAAAAGAGCTGCGGTCAACCCGCAGCTCTGTTGGTACATGCAGCCAGCCTTCCGAGAAATTACTGTTAAAGGAAGATCGTGAATCATGGTAGCGGAAATACTTAAACAAAAAAGACAGAAAAAATAAGGAGTTCCGCCGGTCGGCCGCCGCCTGCATTCGATTGTAATGAGTTAGTTTCGTAAACTATGATTAGCCTTTCCTAACTCTTTCTCTACTATACCATATCTTTTCGGAATTGCAAGCTTTTTTTCAGGAAAGATTGGACCGGTATTCATGAAATGCTTTCAGCATATGAGCAAATTCTCCCCGCGTCATATTTTCCAGCGGTTCCAGACGGTCTTTTCGGCCTGTAATGAGATGATTGCCCAGTGCCCATTTTATTGGCTTTACCGCATAGCGTGTGATATCCGAACGGTCCGTATAGTTTTTCAGATTTCCCTTGGCCTTTACATCAAATCCTTCGTATCTGGCATAGCGGTACAGCATGGCTGCCATCTGCTGCCGGATGATCGGTTCACTTGGTTTGTATTTCCCGCTCTTATATCCGGAGACTAGCCCACAGGAGGAGGCCCACTGAATGGCCGTGACCAGTTCCTCATCGTCTTCGGGGAGATCGATGAACTCTTCCTTACGCTCCGGCTCCGGTTTTCCGGCCATTGCCCACAGTGCCTTTACCACGACACCGCGGGTCACATTCATGTCAGGATAGAATTTTTCCGTTGTGCCGCCTGCCATATATCCACGCTTTGCGCAGAAATTCACTGCCGCGACATCGTTCTCATTTACATCGATAAAAATGGATTTTTCGCTGGTCTTCTGTTTCTTATAGTTGGAATTGTATTTTGCACTGTCGCTCTTCAGATAGTTCTTGGAATTAAAATAATTGCTTCGGAGCGTATCCATGGATGCCTGGCTTCTCTGTGCGACATCCTGACAGGTCGCACGGATTTCCTCCGTCATCTCTCCGTCATAGGTCCCTGTATAATAGGTCTCTCCATCATACCACTTGTTGTGGGGGAATATCACGACACCTCCGGCATCACCGAAGATATCGTCTCCGGCATAATAGGAGCGGTCGGCCGGAAGATTGAACATGTTGGCAATGGTGGGAACCATGTCCAGAGACGAGCAGGTCTTTGACACGGTCTTCTTCTCCAGTCCTCCGCCAATCATCATGCATGGAGTCCGGTACAAATCTGCCGACTTAGCATCCACACCTTTGATCTTCCGCAGGAATTTTCGGTCGGTCATATATTTCCCATAGTGGTCGGAATAAAACACCACCACTGTGTCATCCAGCAGATCGTCCTCTTTCAGGCGGTCCATCAGTTCTCCAACGAACTCGTCCGCTTCCATGGCATGAGCAATGGCATAGGTATACTCCTTCATGTTGTCTTCGGAGCCTTCCACCTTGTTTTTCCTTATCGCCGCTTCCGCTTCTTCCATATGCGGATCGGAGATATTGCTGAGATCCTCCGAATAGGGCCCGTGGCCGGAATAGGTGATCAGGAAACTGAAAAACGGATCGTCACTGACCATTTTGTCGTAGCCGCCGATCATCTGGCTGTCCAGCATATAGTCCGTCATGTTCATGGCGTACATATTGTTATAGGATTCAAAGCCCAGATTGGGATGAATAGATCCCCGGCTGTAGATCTTTCCGCTTGCGGAATGGAAGGAGTTCGCCGTATATCCGCAGTCGCGGAACTGATGCGCCAGGCTCAGTGGAAACGCATGCGTGGAGTAGGCATTGCTGCTGATCCCCTCTTTTGCCGGAATGAGGCCCGTCTGAGACAGGATCTCCGTATTAAACGTCGCCGCAGACAAAAACAGCGGTGTATAGAAGTTTTGAAAATTGACCCCTTCCTGCTGCACCTGATACAGGTTCGGTGTGTATTCCTTGGTGATCATCCAGCTGTCCATGGATTCCATCATCACCATGATCAGGTTCTTTCCTTCCATGATTCCGGACATCTCATTCTCTCCGCTGATTTCCGTAGCCCGCTTATCATAAAACCGGTCCAGTGCCGACACGTCGATGCCGTCGGTATCGTTTCCCAACGCCACCTGTGCGTTGCGGTACGTGTATTGATACAGACCCGTCATCATGAGACAGCGGTTGGAATCCGAGAAGAGCCGATAGGCCTCCGCTTCGGTTTCGCTGTCATAGATCTTATCCCAGGACATATGATCATCATCCGGAAGCATGTTTTCATGCTCCTGATGGATGGCAAACAGCGCACCTCCTGCCAGCAGCAGAAGAACCAGCAGACGGATCCACTTCATTTTTCCGGACTTTGTCCTCTTTCGGGCAAAACAGCATGCCAGAATCATCAGAAGCAGCGACAGAACCAATGTGCCGATCAGAGGAAGGTTCATGCCGATATAATCCCAGCTGAAAAACCGGGCACCATCTCCGGCGAAATTCATATCTGCAAAGCTGAAGAAGTTTCCGAAGATCTCGTACATCACCCCGTGAGCAAGTGTCAGGAGCACAAACAGCACATCCACAAGGATCATTCCGATTCTGCGCAGGATCATCGGAAGCAGCATCAGCACGGCCGTGATCAGCACGGCCCATGCACATGTAAATACCATTGTCCCTTCGGAGAATACCGGAGTGGATGATATCCCCTGATAGATGGTGCGGAACAGAAGGTCCAGTGAGACAAGGCTGGCAAAAAACAGGACGGGACTGATCCATGCCGGAACTCTCCGTGCATCCTGCTTCCCCCGGGTCCCGGTTGAGCGTCTGCGTCGGAAGAGTTTCCTCTCTTCCGTTCCTTTTTCCGTTTGAGAGAGGTTCTCCGGAGGGGATTTTCTCTCCGGTTTTCCGTTTTTCTTCCCAGAAAAAGAGGACGCCGAAACAGCCGCTGCCCGGACTGTGTTGCTCATCACCTGTCTGCGTGCGGCGGCTTTTTGTTTTTGTACAGTTGTTTTCCTTTTTTTCGGTTTCCTGGACATGGATGCTCTCTTCCGTTTTAATCGATGCTCTGATGATACCATGCAGATTTTTCAAATGCAATAAAGCCACGGACAAAGAAAACCTCCTGCCTTTCCGGCAGGAGGTTTCCACTGTTAACTGACTTATTTTGCGTGTTTTCCGCTGCTTCCTTCAAAGCTTTCCAGAAGGCCCTGATACAGATAGGTCAGAGCAAAGCCCAGCAGAACTCCGCCGCAGATGTCTGTGAACCAGTGCACTCCGGAGAGAATGCGCCCCACGATGAGGATCACCAGCAGTGCATAGAACACATAGATGACAATCTGTTGGGTCTGTCCTTCCGGCAGCCGCCGGCGCACCTGAATGATAGCTGTTGCAAACACAACGATGGCCAGCACCGTATGGGATGACGGGAAGGATGCCTCCATCGCATCCTCCAGCATGACAGGACGGTAGTTGACGACGACGGCATTGAAGAAGAGGTAGAGCAGGATAGTAATCACATAGATCACGCCCAGCAGAACGATGTCCGCATCCACTGCGCCGACGCTCTTTCTCTTAACAAGCTGATAGACCCCCAGCAGAGCAAATGCCAGTGCCACCAAAAGGGCAAGGATGCCCAGGACCTGGGTCAGTCTGTACCAGAATGGATGATAGCCGATCTTGTAGAACAGTCCGTTCAGTGCTGCAAATCCAACTTTTGTATAGTTGGGGCCGATATGACGGACGTCGATGATCTTTACCAGCAGAAGAAGCAGGACAAATGCTGCGCACAGGATTCCGCTGATCTGCAGGCTTCTGTTTTTGTTGCCTATTCTTGCCATAATAGTCTCCTTTGGATTTTCAAATCCCTCTCCCTGAAACTGGTGGAAGGATGTTGCGATCTTCTCTTAAAAGTAAACCATTATTTTCATGTAAATGCAAGTGGGAATTCCATATCTTGTGCCTTCCGGACCTTATCCCTCCCGCAAAACACAAGAATGCCGGAAGTCAGCAACAGAAGAACAGGAGACCGGAACCTGAGTTCCGGCCTCCTGTGAAGCTTCATGAATCAGTGCGGAAGGGGATACGGATTGGAGGAGTAGTTGGGATCCATGGTCTTCAGCCATGCCATTCCCACTTCCGGATAATGCCCATTGGCGATACTGGTCAGATGTGTGAGCAGCGTAACCGTAAGATCCGGATCGGTGATGAGCATTCCTCCGACGAGCTTTACCGCGCCGTTGACGAATTTTGACAGCGTGACGGGATCCAGCGCATTGACTTCCGCATCGTTCATGCTCTGAACGATCACATCGCTGAGGACCGTACGCAGTCCGTTCTCATCCCAGGGATTCTGTACCGCCTCGGCAAACTGAGCCGCGGTATCCTGTTCCTGAATGTTCTTCTGCAGTGCGTTCACAAACCGCTCCACATCCCCCTCACTTCCGGTGAGGAGCCGCTGTCCGAACACCACATGCAAAACAGCACGGAAGCCGTTCTGATACTCATTCACGTAATTTTCTCTGGTCTTGATGGTATCGGTGACCATCTTGCTCACCAGTTTCCGCGCAAAGTCCCCCTGGGTCATGGTATTTCCCACATCGTCCACAATGAACCCGTTGGCGGGATCGAATTTCTTCATCTGGAAATCATCAACAATGTATTCTCCAGCGTATTCCTTGCTTTCCTGGGCATTATAGAAATGGAGCATGGCCTCCCGCTGCGCAGCATAATTGGCCATCGTGGCATCGGGATAGTAGTAATCCCGTCCGTAACGGGAAAATCCCAGTTCCGACATGGCCACCAGCGGAACCACATCGTTATAGTTCAGGAAATTCCAGATGTTGTTGTAGCGGGCATTGCGGGGGTCATTGGACACATCCACGCCCTGGGGCGGCTCGAAGAAATAGGCATACAGGTCCTCATATCGCACGGTGAGGCCCGGCAATGCATTGCCCCGGTCGATCTCCCCTGCCATGATATTGCCCACCGATCCGCCGCGGCTGTATCCGGTGAGCCAAAGCTTCACGCGGCCGGTGATGTGATGGTCTTGGACATACTGTCTCAGGAACGTCATGCAGTAATCCGCACACTGCTGGAAATCGGTGTGATTCCCAACTTTGCCGATAGAGAAATTCCCAGCCCATTCCGCTTCATATCCGCCGCCGCGGACGGCGACCGCCATCAGCGTATAGTCGGCCCCGGCCGGTTTTTTTACGGCTGCGGCGATAGCGATGGAATCGTCTGTGGGTTTCTGATGGAACGACTCACTGCATTCGTAATCCGAATACCCCAGTGTAGTCAGAAGATTTCTCACATGGCGGTCCTTGTCCGTATATTCCGCGGAATCCATGGCGTTGAACGCCGATACTGCCAGATTGATGGATGCTGTTGCAAGGCTCACATCCGGCCGGCTGCGATCTGCGGAGGATTTAAAATAATCATCCGTATAATAGATGGTTCCATTGTAATCCTTCTGCTCGCAGTTATAGCGGAAACTGTATGCCTGCGGGTCCTGGGACCCGGTTCCGATTCCGTTCATCCATCTCCGGTTGGGGATAGATGCATTCTCTCCGAGAATCAGTTCAAGGTTCGCCGCTTCCACGCGGAGCTCGCCATTAACGGTGCTGTTCTGGAATGTGATCCTGCCATTGGCGGCACCTGGGGTCACCAGTACGGTATCCGCGTTACCGGACACGGTGACGCCGGAGGCGGTGATCATGGTGATCCCGTTCTGAGTCGGAGTGATCTGCGCATTTTCCTCATCTACATACTGAGCAACGGCAGCATTCAGGATCGTCACTGCCTGTGCACGGGTCAGCGGCTGCTTCGGTGCGTAGAGGTTGCCTCCGATACCGGCGATCATCGTCTGATTCTTCATGGCGCGCACAAAGGGTCTTGCCCAGTCGCTGATCTGCCACTGATCGAAGAATCCGGTGTCCGAACTGGTCTCTTCCGGGATCATAAATGCCCGGGCAAAGATCACGGCAGCCTGCTCTCTCGTCACCATTGCCATGGGTTCTGCCCCGACGTCGGTCCCCGCAAGAAAACCGGCGGCTGCACAGCGCAGCATATACGGTGTATACCATTCTCCGGACGGAAGATCCGGATACCGGTTGGCAGCGGTCTGACTGAGACGGAAGATCGTGCTGATCATCGCGGCCAGTTCCCCTCGGGTCAATGCCTGATCCGGACGAAACTGTCCGTCTTCATAGCCTCCGATCACGCCGGCGTTCTCCCATCGGGTGATGGCCTGTTCCGCCCAATGGCCCTTCGTATCCGAAAACGCCATGGCTGACGGGACCAAAAGCGACAGTGTCATACTCAGGATCACCAGTATGACAGTTAATTTCTTTTTCATGCTGCTCTCCCCCTGTAGCAGATTTTGTTCGTAAAAACATTCTATATCTACTTCACAATTATAATTAACTCTTTTAGGGGATGTCCATCCCTCTCAAGAAAAAACACCCCTTTATCATCAACTTCACCTTTTCTATTTTCCATTTTCTGACTGATTATGGTTTTTCTTCTTTTCACAATTCTTAAGAATTATACTGCAACTGTTAACCATTAACTATTTAGG
>R23__coassemble_648_pt1 | contig 21490 bp, 19 predicted proteins | sample R23__metabat2_high_PE_023 | metagenome-assembled genome bin R23
CTTGTGCCTAATTCATAAGTATTCTATGTGTCCAGGATTCTGGGTACATATCAAAACCGGAAGCGGTCTTTTTGATCAAGTTTTTCCGCGATCTCAGGGATAGGAGATCACATATACGTTACGGTACTGTACACCGAACTCATTGCAGGCGGACACATCGCCCAGATAGAGGTCCATCCAGGAATCGCTGTGCCAGGTGGCACCGCGGTCTTCCACGACGCGCTCTCCGATGCCCTCGATATACACGCGGGTGCCCAGAGGCAGGGAGTTGCATGCGACGGTATAGCCCTCAGTGGGGTAACGGCCGTTGGCACACTTGGATCCGTCCCACTCATAAGCGGTGATCTGGAAGCTGCCAAGGAGCTGCTTGCTTTCAGCCTGGCGCTTGGCCACGCTCTCGGTAACGACGTTCAGGGATTCCTGAGATACGCCCTTGCACTTGCAGAGCAGAACACACACCTGACCGCGGGTAAGATTGCCCTGCGGGTTGAAGGTGTTACCGTTGTTGCCGGAGATATAACCCTTGTCGGTCATGGCCTTGACGTTGCCCACCGCCCAGTAGCTGATGCTGCTGTCGTCGGCAAAAGAGGTACGGCCATTGGCAGAACCCACCTGATAGGCACTGGACAGGATCACAGCGGCCTGTTCACGGGTAATGGGCTCATTGACACCGAAGTATCCATTCCCCTGGCCCTTCATCACGCCGGCCTGGACACAGTTGAGAACAGCGGAAGTATACCACTGCCCGTTGGCCACATCATAGAACGTGTTGGGGGCGCTCACGGAGAGATTCAGGACCTTGTTCAGGATCGCTGCGAACTCACCGCGGGTCAGTCCGTTTTCGGCACGGAAGGTTCCGTCTTCGTAACCGCTGACGTAACCTTGTTCGGCACAGTACAAAACTTCATCATAGTAATACCGGTTGCTGTCCACATCGGAAAAGCCCTTGGTCGCGGCGCTGGCCGCGGGAAGCGCAGTTAGCATCAATGTGATGGACAGGATCAGGGCAGGTATCGTTTTTTTCAGCATATATTAGCCTCCTTCATGGGGATCTGCAAGGGTCGCGCCCTATATATTATATATAAGGTACGTCCGGTCCCCGGCTGGCGAAACCCGGCTTCCGTGCCGGATCTCTGGCTTCTTTTTTCCTTCTTGGCGTTGACTTTCTCGTCGGCTGACGCCTCTGTTCTTTCACGTCATTCCGGTCCGGATCTTTCCCGCTCGCTGGGCGGTACGGATCAACCTGTGTTTTCCGTTGTTTCACTTTGCCGGTCCCTGATCAAAGCCGGCACGTCCGAAAATATGCGGTATCCGCTTCCCGGAAAACTCCAACAAAAAAGATGCAGATTTCCTTTTTTAGTACCCAAAATCGGGCCCTCTACGTGTTTCTCTGCACCATCGGCCCCAATTTATATCAGAAAAAGGCCGGTTTGGCAAATGAGACCCCCCTCTTTGGGGGCATTATTAACTCAATTGGGATGTTCTTGTTTCTGCTTCGTAACTTTTGGGTTACATAACCTTTGTCCAATCTGTGCATTCGGTCAAAAAAGCGGTTTGCATAATCCATTTTATGCGTGTATCGTCCAAAAAACTGTGAAAAGGCTTCAAAAATTCCTTAATTTTCCAATTTAGTGGTTTACCGGCAGTTATTTTCCAGGGGCCGTCCCGTCCATCCCCCGGCGGATCCCGCGTTCCCCCAATGAGATGACGGAGACCTCCCTCGTGCAGACAACAGGGAACGCCGGAGGACCTTCGTCCTCCGGCGTCTCAATTGCTTTATGTTCTTTTTCGTTCTGGCGGCATGGTTTATTTCAGCACATCGCAGATGGCCTGAGGGTCATTTTTTCCAATGAGTGCCAGGACCTGTTCCTTTGTTTCCAGATTCCAGGTCACCTTCTGCAGGATCTCCAGATGGTCGTCTGCGCTGGCCGCGATCCCGAATACCAGATACACCGTCTCGTCTCCCCACGAGATCCCCTGGGGATAGGTAACTGCCGCCACACCGCTGCGCTTCAGATTCTGTTTGAACTGTTTATCGGCGTGGGGCATGGCGACCCCGCTCTCCACTGAGGTAGAGAAGGCCTTCTCCCGCTGAAGCATCCCGTAGATGTAGTCTTCATTGGCAAATCCGGCGTCCACCAGCATCTGCCCCACCCGGCGGATGGCGTCCTCCCGGGATTCGGAAGGGGCTCCCAGCAGAATGTTCTGCGCTTCCAGGATCTGTTCTCTCATGTTTCTCACCTGCCCTGAGTTGTGTGATATCCCTGTTTCTATAATACCACATATCGATACGGTTTGTGCAACGAATGATTTTCCGTTATTTCTCCGCTCCGGAGATCTTGGTCGCCATCCGTGCCTCCAGAAGGCTGCAGTCGATGGCAAGAACGATCAGCAGCACCGGAAGATCATCCCGGTCATCCAGCACTTCCACGGAGTACTGATCCGCGTTGGCCACCCATTTTTTCCGGATCCGTGCGATCTCCTTGATTCCGCTGCGGATGTAAAAATCATGGTGGAAGACGTCTCCCTCCACCGTCCAGTCCAGGATATGGACAGAATACTGGACCCGCAGGAACACCAGTTCCCTCACCACCGTGATCTCCGGAAGTCCCGGGATCGTGATCACGAACTGCGGCCGCAGTGAGCCCAGCTTCCGCTGCATCAGCGCCACTTCCTTCCCCTCACGGTCCTTTACGTGGATCTTCTTGCCGATGCTCATCCACTGTCCCCGGGCAAGATAGGCGTCCTCGCCCTGCTCATCCCGGATGGAATACCGGTCCGCGAAGGTCATCAGTTTCCTCTGAAGCATAAAACGGCTCATGTCAGTTCCTCCCTGTCCGGCGGCTCTTCCGCAGCAGACGGCGGACATAGGCAAATGCCGCATCCTCTCCCTCATCCCGGAGCTTCTGAAGCATATCCTCCAGAATGCGCATGGTATCGGGATGCATCAGGCCTTCGATCTCATGCTTCTTCGATGCGTAGTATTCCCAGGGAGAGGCATCGGTATACCGGTCCCACAGATACACCCGGCACGCGGCGATGCGGTCACAGAACATCTCTGCCACATAGCGCATGGGCATGGGGTTTCCCGCAAAGGTGATCCCGCCTTCCGGCAGGAGCACGTAATCCACCCAGTATTCAAAATGGTGGCGGTTGCGTCCCTTGTGATGAAGCCAGGCCTGAGAAACTCCGGTCTTCTTCCTCTCGATGTCGTTGGGGCTTCGGGTCCCCTGGTAATACCGGGCGCCCCGCCAGAATTCCACCGGGGCATACTTACTCAGGTCATGGGTCAGGCCCTGGGCCACCAGCCCGAGGCGCAGACAGTAGGAGCACACCAGGTTCCGGTGGGTGGTGATGGTCTTGAAATGTGCGATCGGATGCATCGTGTCTTCTTCCTTCCCGTATCCTTGGAGGGTTTTATTCATTGTACCATGTTCCCGCGCCGCTTGCACCTGTCTCCGAAAGAAAAAAAGACCGGCGGATCCTCGGATCCTTCCGGTCTTTGACGTTCTGCCGGGCTCAGCCCTTCAGACGCTCATATTCCTTTTCGATGGCGTCGATGATATCGTCCTCATGCACATCGCATACCTGTTCCATCACGCGCCGCACGCCGCCCTCTGAGAGCATTTTTTGGATCTCCATGCACTGGGGCTCCTCGGGATTGGCATACAGCAGCACGCTGGCGACACCGGTGTAGTAGCTGGGAGTCGGGATCCCGTACTCATGCGCGTGCATCATGGGGGCGATGATGCGGTCCTGAGGCGAGAGCTTCCGGATGGGTTCCCGGGCCACACGGACGCAGTCGTCGATGATATAGGGGTTCATGAAGCGCTGCATCAGGTTCTTCCGGTACTGCTCCAGGGACTCGGGAGAGAATCCGTGGCGCTTCACCAGCATGGCACAGCACTCTTCCATCATGCCCCAGACCACGGCGTATACTTCCGGATCCTTCAGGGTCTCGTTGATGGTGGGATAATTGCGCTCATAGCCCATGCACGCAGTCACGGCATTGGGTCCGTTGAGGGTGAACAGTTTCCGTTCCAGATAGGCGGTGAGATCGTCCACCACCTCCATGCCTTCCACTTCCGGGATCTCGCCGATGAATCCGCCCCGTTCCACGTCCCATTCGTGGTAGCGTTCCACGTAGGATTCTGCGGCGGAGACGTCATGACGCGGCGGGATGATGCGGTCCACCGCGGAATCGGGAAAGCCCGTATGCGCGGGCAGCCACGCCAGGTCCTCTTCGTCCAGGAGCTCTTCCACCATGGCCTTCAGCTGGGAGGTGCCGCGGATGGCATTCTCGCAGGCGATGATGTTCATGGGCTCCTCCACGCCGTTTCTGCGGCGCAGCGAAAGTCCCGAAGCGATGACGGGAGCCACCTTCGTCAGTGCGGTCAGTCCCACGGAGGTGCAGATCAGATCACATTCCGGCTGTGCAATGGCCTCCACCAGTTCCGGAGATGCCACATGCATGGCGGAGATGTTCTTCACGACGGTCTCCTCGCACACCGTGTCCATCAGATGAACGGTGTATTCTCCCCGGGTATTGATGTCATTGACGACATCCATGTTCACATCCGCGAAGACCACATGGTATCCGGCCTTCTCCAGCAGCATGCCGATGAAGCCGCGCCCGATCTGGCCTGCGCCGATCATAACAGCTTGTTTCACGATCTCATCCCTCTCAGTCTGCCAGCATGTCGAAGACGGCCTGTTTGTCTCCGCCCTCCACCAGATTGATGACGTCTTCCGGCTCTTCCATGCGGTCCACGATGCGTCCCAGGATCTCCAGGTGCTCGTCGGCGTTAGCGGCGATGCCGATGACCATCTTCACGGTCTGGCCCTGCCATTCGATGCCGTCGGGATAGGTCACCACGGCGATGCCGGTGCTGAGGATATTCTCCTTGTATTTGTTCTCGCCGTGAGGCAGCGCAATCATGTTCCCCATGTAGGTGGAGAAGCTGTTGTCACGGGCCAGCATTCCCTCGATGTATTCCTCCTCCACGTAACCGCCGCGGACCAGCATCTCACCCACACGGCGGATGGCGGCCTCGCGGTCTTCGGAGGGTACGTTCATTTCAATGTTTTCCAGACGAATGATCTCACTCATTGTTATTTCTCCTTACTGATCTTATGATGCGTTTGACCGGTCATTCTCTATCCAGCGGGTGGCCGTTTCCGGCCACCCCATTACTTCACTGTTATCTGGAGTTCTTCAGTTCCTCAATGAGCTCGTTGTATTCCGGGGCATTGAGGAAGTCTGTGATGGGAATGACCCGGACGCCGGGACGTTTCGCCTTGGCGCGTTCCTGCAGCTGTTCATGACAGATAATCAGCTGGGCGCTCTCGGGGATCTCGTCCACGGGTGAATGGGTGACATCCACACCGGTGATCTCTGCTTTTTCCAGTTTCTTGCGGAGCTTTGCGGCACCCATGGCGCTGCTGCCCATGCCGGCATCGCAGGCAAAGATGATGTTGGTGACACCCGCCAGGGATGCGACCTTCTCGGCAGCGGCTTCCACGGCTGCGGGAGCGGCAGCGGTCTGGCCCTTGCTCTCTGCCTTCATCTGCTTCATCTTCGCGGTGCTGGCTTCCAGATCCTCGTCCTCATCACGGACGAAGGCCTTCAAGAGCAGCGAGGCGAGCAGGAAGGTCACGAGACAGGCTATGGTGATACCGGCGATGTTGGCCACGAATCCTCCGCGCGGGGTCATGGCAAGTTCGGCAAAGATGCTTCCCGGGGATGCGGCTCCCACCAGACCGCCTTTGAGCAGGCTCAGAGTGGCCACGCCGCTGGCGCCGCCGCCGATCATGGCGAGGATCAGGATGGGGTGCATCAGTACGTACGGGAAGTAGATCTCGTGGATACCGCCCAGGAAGTGGATGATCATGGCACCGGGGGCACTGGCTTTGGCGCTGCCCTTACCAAACAGGGCATAGGCCAGCAGCAGTCCCAGGCCGGGGCCGGGGTTGGATTCGATCATGAAGAAAATGGATTTTCCGGCTTCGGCGACCTGTTCGGCACCCAGCGGGGTGAAGACGCCATGGTTGATGGCGTTGTTGAGGAACAGGACTTTTGCCGGCTCAACCAGAACGCTGGTCAGCGGCAGGAGCTTGTGATTGACCAGCCAGCCGACGCCTGCACCAAGTGCTTCGTTGATCACGGTGCAGATCGGGCCGATGGCATAGTAGCCGAGGATGGCCAGGATCATGCCCAGGATACCGGCGGAGAAGTTGTTGTACAGCATCTCAAAGCCGCCGGGGATCTTCTCCTGGAAGGCGCCGTCGATCTTCTTCATGCACCAGCCGGCCAGGGGGCCCATGGCCATGGCGCCCAGGAACATGGCGACGTCGGCACCGACGATAACGCCCATGGTGGCGATGGCACCGACCACGGCGCCGCGGGTATCATGGACCATCTTACCTCCGGTGTAGCCGATGAGCAGCGGAAGAAGATAGATCAGCATTGGCGATACGAGAGTAGCAAGCTTCTCGTTGGGGGCCCATCCTGCTTCGATGAACAGGGCGGTGATAAGTCCCCAGGCGATGAATGCGCCGATGTTGGGCATCACCATGCCGCTGAGAAAGCGGCCGAATTTCTGAATGCCTTGTTTCATTACGGGATTTCCTCCTTATTTTTACCTCTTTTTTCTGTCGGAAGCGCCCGGCCTTCCACCGCGGTCATCCTTCCGTCAATTACTATCTCCTATTTTACTGGAAAAACGGCAATAAGGGAACAGCAAATTGTTCTTTTTTTCACAAAAAATCCATAATCTGAAAAAGGCTGCCCCGCATGACGCGGAACAGCCTTTCTTCTTACCGTTTGTCTTCCACTTCCAGGATCTCTCCCACGAACATCCAGTGGGGATCCCAGTTCTCATAGATGCCATGACGGATCTCATCCGCCAGACCTTCCCGCTGAAACTGCCCCTGGTAGAGCTTTCGGCAGACGAAGGTCAGCTCGGCTTCCTCGAAGGTGATGCCCCCCGCCAGTTCCTTCGGCGTGAGGCCTGCGGCGGACACCTTGTCCTCGTCCCGTCCGGAATGGGACCCCAGATATCCCAGGGCCTTCCGGAACTCCGGAGGGAAGAACTGCACGGTGAAAGTGTCGCTCTTCGTGAGGACATCCCAGGTATAGCGGTCCGGATTGACGTAGACCGTGATGATGGACCGGCCTCCGTTGGGAGGCCCCCAGATGGAGCCCATGCTGCCCCAGGCGATGGTGCAGGTGTTCCACCGTTCAGCGTCCCCCGCCGTCACAAGTCCCCACTGGTGGTTAAACATCTCAAATACAGGATATCCCTTGGATTCGAATTCTCTCATTTTCCAATCCCCCTATGGTATGCGCTGACATTTCCCGTGTTCCGCAAACGGTTCCCAGCCCGGATCGCCGTTCCATGCAAAGTCCCTCCAGATCTTCCGCATCGCCGCGCCGACGCGCTGTGTCTCCGGATCGTCCACCGGTCCGAACATGCCGTTCATGCAGAACAGCACCGCCCCCTCGCTGGCGTGAAAACAGCCGAGAGAACTGTGCGGCAGTACATAATGATATTCATAGCGCCAGGCCGGCCCGCGGTAACCGCGCAGGATCTCCAGCTGCGGCCGGATATAGATGTGATCGGTGAGTCCGTCACAGACCCGCTGCTTGTAATCTCCTTTTCCCGGAACCGCCCGGACATGGATGGCCCGTTCCACGAAGGGCAGGACCGCGGCCGGTGCACTGCCCAGAAAAAGATTGGCCTCCTGGGACGTGTTTCCGATAAGCATGGGAAGATCACATTCCCGGACTGCCTGCTTCGGTTCCCTTCGCAGCGTCCGGCCGTCGATGACCGGGGAAAAAGCGCATCGGATCTCCCCCATGGCCCGCATCTGGTTGGAGAAGAGCTTGTTGGCCCGCTCCACTCTCTGCATGGACAGATCCTTCAGTTCCTCCGGTTCTTTCACTCCCGCGAAACGCAGATAGCGCCGGGTATACCGCCGGCTCTCCTTCTCCGTGAAGAAGTGCTCGATGCAGGCCGACTGGACAATGGTTTTCTGAAACAGGCCCTTCGCTTCCGGCATGGTCATCAGCGCCAGGGTGCAGGCACCTCCCGCGGACTGGCCGAAGAGTGTCACGTTGCGGGGATCGCCGCCAAAGGCCGCGATATTGTCCTGCACGAACTCCAGTGCACGGATCTGATCGTACAGTCCGTTGTTGTTATCAAAGGACGGATCCAGAAAGTGCAGATTCAGAAACCCGTACAGATTCAGCCGGTAGTTCAGTGCCACCACGACGGTGTCCGTTTCCGCGGCAAACCGGGCAAGATCATACACCAGAGCCTCGCTTCCGGGGCGCACGGCGCCGACTCCTCCCTGGGCATAGTTGCCGCCGTAGAGCCAGACCATCACCGGGCGGGGCGTCTCCTTCTTCTCTTCCGGCACGAAGATGTTCAGATAGAGACAGTCCAGGCTGTTGTTCCATACCTTGAATCCGGCTTCTGCCTGCACAGGATTGGCGCTTCCGCGGTCCGCCATCCGGACCTCCGTCCAGGGTTCCGGTTCCTCCGGGTGGCGGAACATCCGCTCTCCCACCGGTGGTCTGGCATAGGGGATCCCCAGATACTGTTCGCATCCGTTTCTCCGGATCCCGGATACCGGTCCGTATTTTGTATTGACGATATGCATGGTGTTTCTCCTTCTTGGAGCGTTTCTTCCATTATAGCGCGGTTTCCGGACAAAACGAAGCACCTTCGGACAGTTTTTCTGACCGACGGAGCATTCCGTGAGCACATTCCGAAACGCGGTTCCAGATTGACCGGACATGGACAGGGATTTATAATCATTGGCATAGCATGGATTATAGTCCAAGGCAAGCAATCACGGCAGAGAAGGACGGGCGGAGGAACTCACATGTCTGTATTTTATCTTGAAACGGGATCCACGGATCCCTGCTATAACCTAGCCTTTGAACAGTACATTCTGGAGCATAAGACCGATGGTGACTGGCTCATGCTGTGGCAGAATGCCAACGCCGTCATCATCGGCCGCAATCAGAACACGGCGGAGGAAGTGGATCCTGCCTTTGTGGAAGAACACCGCATCGCCGTGGTGCGCCGCATGACCGGCGGCGGAGCCGTGTATCACGATCTCGGAAATCTCAATTATTCCTTTATTACCGACGCAGGAGACGCAGCGCTGCAGAACATCTCCCGGTTTACCGAGCCGGTATGCCGGGCGCTGGGATCCATGGGAGTTGCGGCGGAATCCTCCGGCAGGAACGACATCCTGGTGGACGGAAAGAAGGTCTCCGGTGTTGCCCAGAGGGTCCATCAGGGACGCATCCTCCACCACGGAACGCTGCTGTTCGATTCCGACCGGGACATGATCGCCGGCGCCCTGCGGGCCGATCCCGCCAAATTCGCTTCCAAGAGCACGAAATCCGTGCGCAGTCGGGTGGGAAATCTGAAAGATTATCTGCCGGAGGACACCACCATCGAACAGTTCTGGGACGCCCTGCGCCGGGAACTGATGGACGAGGATGCCCGCCCTGTCGCGCTGTCCGAAGAGGACCTGGCTCAGATACGGGACCTGGCGGATTCCAGATACCGCACCTGGGAGTGGAATTACGGAAAAAGTCCGGAATATACCGTTCAGAACCGGAAGCGCTGGCCCGGCGGGACGCTGGACGTGCGGATGAACGTGGGCCGCGGCATCCTCCGCGAGATCCGCTTCTACGGAGATTTCATGAGCACCGCACCCCTGGACGACCTGACAGAAGCACTGCGGGGCGTGCCCCGGGAGCGGAAGGCGCTGGAGGAAGTGCTCTCTCATTACGATATCCCCGCCCTCTTCGGCACCATTACCGAAGAAGAGGTACTTCGATCCATTCTGGAATAAAGACCATCCGTTTGACGAAGGAGGTGTGACACGTGACTTTGGAACAGGAACAGTTTCAGCGGTACCGCCCGGACTTTTCCCGGCTGATCCCCTACGGCTTTGAGCCCACTGAGGAGGGATACTGCATCTCCCGGGAACTGATGGACGGGGATTTCCGCGCGGACATCACGGTGCACACCGACGGATCCGTCACCGGCAGGGTCATGGATCTGGACACCGGGGAGGAATTCTATGCCATCCATTCCTCCCAGCGCTACGGTGCCTTCGTCAGCACCCTGCGGGACGCCTACTGCGCGGTCCTGCATCAGATCGCGGAGGACTGCTTTCTTCCGGAGGATTTCGTCTTTCCCCAGTCCAACCGCATCGCCCATGCCCTTTATGAGCATTTCGGGGAGGTGCCGGACCATCCCTTCGAGACCGCGGAGGATTACGGGGTCTTCCGGTATCCCAAAAACCGCAAATGGTACGGACTCATCATGCTCCTTCCCCGCCAGAAGGTGGAGAAGGGCTGTCCCGACCCGGCGGAGAAGCTGGAGATCCTCAATGTGAAGATCCCGCCGGAGAGCCGGGAGACGCTTCTGAAAAACGACGGGGTCTATCCCTGTTATCATATGAACCGTGACAACTGGATCAGCATCGCACTGGATGACCGTCTGCCGGACGGGACCATCCTGGAGCTGCTCCGGCGCAGCCGGGAATACGCCATCCGCTCCACGGCAAAGAAACATGAGCTTATTCCCAACGGTGACTGGATCTTGGCGGTCAATCCCATCGATCATGACGTGGAACAGCTCTTTGCCCAGGGAGATGAACTGTGGAAACAGCCGGAGAAGATCCGGAAGGGCGACATCGTGTATTTCTACATCGGCCGTCCGGTCTCCGCAGTAATGTACCGGTGCCGGGTGCTGGAGACGGAGATCCCCTACTCCTATTCCGACGGCACCATCTCCATCGGAAAGGTCATGCGTCTGCATAAGCTGCGGGAGTACGACAGGGACCAGGCCACCATGGAGAAACTGCGGAAACACGGCATCACCAATGTACGGGGGGCCAGCAGCGTCACCGGGGAGTTTCTGGATTTCATCCGGGCATTGCCCTGACCGGGGCCGCCCCTTGAATGTAAAACTAAATGCAGGTTGGTCTTGACAGGACGAGCATAAACCATGAAAATCTAAATAGAAGGGTTGTCAGACAACCAAAAGGTGAATAAAAACTGCTGGAATCAACAGCAATAAGCGCACGAAACCGAGACGGCGGTCAGATTTTTGTAAAAGAAACTGCAACCCCCGTCTGCAGGCAAGTATAATCGCTGCCTGGTGAAACAAATGGTTCATTAACGTTTTCTCAGGTTGAGAAGCTTATGGCTGAGCATCACATCATCGGGTGGAATTGGTGAGAGGTGAAGCAGATCCAGCAGTTTCTTTTCGTTTTCCCCAGTGAAAACGTCAAAGGGTGTTTTGTTGTCAAGTATCTCTCTCGGTTCGCTATTAACATGTCGAAGTGCAAGAGTCACGTCCGATGGAGTGAGTTTAGAAAAGGAAGATCCTTTCGGAATAATCTTTCTCAGTTCCACATGAGCGCGTTCAATATGTGGTTTCTGCCATGAAGCCTGAGGATCACAATAAAAGATTCGTGTTCGAAGGCAGTTCGTTCTGGAATGCTCCAAACAAAGAGGATCTTTAAACTCCGGACCATTGTCAGTGAGAATCACCGGGAAAAGTTCCCGGAATGTTTGCACACCAAGTTTGTCGGACAGTTTATCAAAAATTTCTAATACGCTGGCCGCACTCCCGTTCCTTAAAAGAAAGGCAATCAGGAACTGGCTCGCCACAAATGACATGGTCAGCAAACACTTTACACAACCGCTGGCACTTTTAACGGTATCCATTTCTATGATTGGAATATCCGGATTCTGTTCACGAAACTCATTAAAAACTTCTATCGTACGTCCTGCCCGGTACTTGTATTCTTTGCGAGAAAGTACTGGGCGTTCCTGTTTTCGGGGTCTGTAAGACACTTTTTTAGGCAAATGAATGTCCTTTACTTCAAATACATTTGCATTGACATAGTTGTATAAAGTCTTTTCAGATAGTCCAATCTCGTCTTTGTGGTTGGCTAAAATGTGGTTAAGAGACTGGCCTTGTCGAACCAATGGGGATATGATCCGATCTAATCGATCCAGCTTTTCTACTGTTGCTCGGACACCCTTTCGGCTTGCATATAATTCGTGTTCATAAGCACGCTGCGCTTTATATGCCGAATAGTAAGCATGGTCTTTTTTACACGTCTTTTCAAAGACACAGCCATTGCATACATAGGGTGGTTTGTCCAACTCAGTACAGATACAAGATTCGTAATCCTTGCAGTATTTCGTGCAGTCATGAATCCGGCAGGATCGGCATTTGCCTTGGCAGGCTGTGTCGGGACAAACATTGAGTCTTCGGCAATGGCTGTTTAGAAGACAATCGTTGTAAATATTTTTACTTCGAGCTACGATTGCCCGTCTCTTTCGTACTTCCCGGGATATTGTTGTGGGGGAGCGATCCAGCTTTTTTCCAATATAAGCAAATGAATTACCCTGCAATAATCCCGACTCTATTAGGCCTCGTTCTGCAGCTGTTAGATGTTGTGACATTGAGACCTCCTTCCCACCAGGCAGCTGCATCTTAATAATACTGAATGGAAAGGATTTGTAAAAGTAAACGAGACCTTTGTAAACTTAAGTGTTTAGGAAAGCCTACTTTTACTTTTACAATTAACCACCGGGGCCGCCCCTTGAATGTAAAACTAAATGCAGGTTGGTCTTGACAGGACGAGCATAAACCATGAAAATCTAAATAGAAGGGTTGTCAGACAACCAAAAGGTGAATAAAAACTGCTGGAATCAACAGCAATAAGCGCACGAAACCGAGACGGCGGTCAGATTTTTGTAAAAGAAACTGCAACCCCCGTCTGCAGGCAAGTATAATCGCTGCCTGGTGAAACAAATGGTTCATTAACGTTTTCTCAGGTTGAGAAGCTTATGGCTGAGCATCACATCATCGGGTGGAATTGGTGAGAGGTGAAGCAGATCCAGCAGTTTCTTTTCGTTTTCCCCAGTGAAAACGTCAAAGGGTGTTTTGTTGTCAAGTATCTCTCTCGGTTCGCTATTAACATGTCGAAGTGCAAGAGTCACGTCCGATGGAGTGAGTTTAGAAAAGGAAGATCCTTTCGGAATAATCTTTCTCAGTTCCACATGAGCGCGTTCAATATGTGGTTTCTGCCATGAAGCCTGAGGATCACAATAAAAGATTCGTGTTCGAAGGCAGTTCGTTCTGGAATGCTCCAAACAAAGAGGATCTTTAAACTCCGGACCATTGTCAGTGAGAATCACCGGGAAAAGTTCCCGGAATGTTTGCACACCAAGTTTGTCGGACAGTTTATCAAAAATTTCTAATACGCTGGCCGCACTCCCGTTCCTTAAAAGAAAGGCAATCAGGAACTGGCTCGCCACAAATGACATGGTCAGCAAACACTTTACACAACCGCTGGCACTTTTAACGGTATCCATTTCTATGATTGGAATATCCGGATTCTGTTCACGAAACTCATTAAAAACTTCTATCGTACGTCCTGCCCGGTACTTGTATTCTTTGCGAGAAAGTACTGGGCGTTCCTGTTTTCGGGGTCTGTAAGACACTTTTTTAGGCAAATGAATGTCCTTTACTTCAAATACATTTGCATTGACATAGTTGTATAAAGTCTTTTCAGATAGTCCAATCTCGTCTTTGTGGTTGGCTAAAATGTGGTTAAGAGACTGGCCTTGTCGAACCAATGGGGATATGATCCGATCTAATCGATCCAGCTTTTCTACTGTTGCTCGGACACCCTTTCGGCTTGCATATAATTCGTGTTCATAAGCACGCTGCGCTTTATATGCCGAATAGTAAGCATGGTCTTTTTTACACGTCTTTTCAAAGACACAGCCATTGCATACATAGGGTGGTTTGTCCAACTCAGTACAGATACAAGATTCGTAATCCTTGCAGTATTTCGTGCAGTCATGAATCCGGCAGGATCGGCATTTGCCTTGGCAGGCTGTGTCGGGACAAACATTGAGTCTTCGGCAATGGCTGTTTAGAAGACAATCGTTGTAAATATTTTTACTTCGAGCTACGATTGCCCGTCTCTTTCGTACTTCCCGGGATATTGTTGTGGGGGAGCGATCCAGCTTTTTTCCAATATAAGCAAATGAATTACCCTGCAATAATCCCGACTCTATTAGGCCTCGTTCTGCAGCTGTTAGATGTTGTGACATTGAGACCTCCTTCCCACCAGGCAGCTGCATCTTAATAATACTGAATGGAAAGGATTTGTAAAAGTAAACGAGACCTTTGTAAGCTTAAGTGTTTAGGAAAGCCTACTATTACTTTTACAATTAACCACCGGGGCCGCCGCCTATATGTACACAAAAACCGACAAGCTGAGGAAAAGACCCAGCTTGTCGGTATTTTTGTACAGGCCTTTTGCTACAATGGGATCAGAAAGAATATGCAAAGGAGTGTTTCCTATGATCCATGAACGCAGTTACCGCCTGGATGAGACCGGTGCGGGATACCGGGATATTTACTATCTGGACGAGAAGGGCTACCTGGTGGACGCCCCGAAGGCGGTCTTCCGCATGGTGCGGGAATGCCTGTTGTCCGGACAGCTGCTGGGAGAGCACACGGAACGCATCCCCATGGCCACTCCCGCCGCCAGTAATTTGTAATCATTCGTTACAAACGCCCCCTTCTTTCCGGTTTTGGTGTATACTGAACGTTAATCTGTCTCTGCGCCCCGGTGCAGAGACAGAGGGAATCGAAGAAAAAAGGATTATCACGAATGAAAAAGACACGTAAGATATGCAGTCTGGTCATCGCTCTGTGCCTGGCCGTTTCTCTGTTTGTTCTGCCGGTATCCGCCGCATTCTCCGATGTGGCCGGCGGCCGCTGGTATTCCGAGTCGGTGGACTGGGCCTCCGCGGCAGGTTATGTTTCCGGATATGAGGACGGCACCTTCCGTCCCGATCAGTCCGTGACCCGTGCGGAGTTCGCCGTGATCATGAACAAGGTACTGGGACTTCAGAACAACACCTGGAACGGCATTCAGGGTGCCATCAACAATCCGGTCTCCTTCCAGGACGTCTCCTCGGTCTCCTGGTATGGCCCTGCCATCCGCAACTGTGTCCGGGCAGGCATCATCGCCGGGTATGACTCGGAGCATTTCGGTCCCGGGGATCCCGTGACCCGCCAGCAGGCGGCGGTGATCTTCAGCCGTGCCTACGGCCTTCTGAAGGCCGGCGGACGTTCCCGCTTTGCCGATGACGGCAACATCGCGGAGTATGCCGTTGGATTTGTCAAGGCCATGGTCACTGCAGGATACATGTCGGGCATGGGCTCCAATCTGTTCCAGCCCAACACCAACATGACCCGCGCACAGATGGTCACCATGCTCCATACCATCAACACGGGCAAGAGCGGATATCAGAAACTGGCAGACCATGAGAACATCAACCTTCTGGTGGTGGGAGACTCCATCTCCGAAGGGGTGGGCGCCAGCGACAAATCCCTGACTTTTGCCAACCGGCTGCGCGTCTGGCTGCAGGACCAGTACGGATGCAAGGTCAACCTGAACAATCAGGCTCTGTCCGGTACCGCCAGCACCTACGGCTATGCCCGTACCAAACTGCTGGACGATCAGATCCCCTATGACCTCATCGTCATCTGCTACGGCCACAATGACAGCGAGCAGAACTTTGCCCTGTATTACGAGGCGCTTCTCCGTGCCCTGCACACCAAGTATCCCCATGCTTCCATGGTGGCGGTGGCGGAGCACACCCAGCGGGATACTTCCAATAACCCGTCCAACAAGATGCGCATCATTGAAAGCCTGTGCTCCCACTACGGTGCGGACATCGCGGATATCGCCATGGCATTCAATGCGAACAGGGGTTCTTCTCTCATCTCCGTCGACGGACTGCATCCCAACAACGAAGGCCACCTGATGTACGCAGCCACCATCAAGAGCGTGATCGATCAGAACGCCGGAGCCCGCAAGGGATTCCAGGGCACCGTAGCTCCCGCAGACCGGAACGTCACGCAGTTTGACTACATCACCTATTTCTATAAGGATCAGTTCCAGCGCAGCGGCAATACCTACACCATGAACGTCCCCTCTTCCCAGTCGGGCTATGTTCTGGTGGATACTTCCCTGTCCACGGGCATCAATGTCGTCACCGTCTCCATGGACAGCACCAACCTCCGCTGGAGCAACGGCCGGGTCTATACCTACGATCAGAAGGAATTCGTCCCCATGGGCAGCGCCACGGCCAGCCAGACCATCAAGGTCAACTTCGCCGCCTCCCTCCATGCCGACAAGTTCACCGGCGTGATGGTGTGCTACGGCAGCTGATCGGCTCATCGAACAAAAGATTTCCGCCGGGATTTTTTCCCGGCGGTTTTTGTTTTCCCTCTGTTTTTCTCCCACGGTTTGTTTTACAATAAAAGCAGAAGAAAGGATCCGTTTCGGAATCTCTGGCCGGGGCACGGCCAAAGGAGACCGCCATGAGAAAGGCCATCGCATCCATCTTAATACTGAGCATGTTGGTTCTGCTCCTGTCCGCCTGCGGAAACGATGCCGGCAGCAGCGAACAGAGCCTGCATCTGCGCATCATCGACGGTGCCGGCACGGGATCGCTGATCCTGGCGGGAGATCAGGTGTATCAGCTCCCTACCGAGGGACTGAAGATCATGGTCGGAGACAAGAAGGGGTCTCCGGAGGATCTGGCCAACGGCATGATGGTGGATGTGGAGTACTCGGGCTCGGTGGAAGAGACCATGCCCGCCCGTATCTCCGGTGCCCGTTCCCTGTCCATTCCCGCCAGCCGGAAGAACATGACCCGCAGCACCGACGGCGCCTTCTACGATCTGTGTTCCCTTTATCTCAAGGTGCTGGACACCCTGTGGTATGACAATCCCGAGCTGAACGACGACATCGAATACATCAGCGTGGATCTCAGCGACGCGCCGGGAAGCCTGACGAGCGTAGAGCGTTCCGCCATCGCATGGGCCTTCGCCAGCCGGCACAAGGCCGTGCCTCTGGAGCTGTCCATCAATGAGCTGATGGATACGGGCTATATTCATCTGAGCGATCTGCGATGGAACGACGGGCTGCTGTTTACCATCTCTTCCGGGATGTCCTCCTCCACATTGGGGACCATCTCCTTCGAAGGGGCCAAATGGCGCAGCGGCAACGGAACGGTCAGTTACAAAAACTGCATCTCCGATGCCCCGGAGAAAGGAGCCTGGACCGAGTTCGTCATCGGTTCCCGCACCGGATCCTGACCTGCTTCGTTCCTTGACATTTTCCGAAAAACCAGTAGAGTATACACACGAGCGCATACCATTACACAGGAGGTGATCATATGACAGACAATTCAAAAGCATCTTCCCTCCTTCCGGAGGAGCCGGTGGACAGCAAGGAGCCTGCCTATGATCAGACTCTGTTTCCCGCCCTGTACGAGATGCATCAGCGGGGCTATGCGGTGGAGGCCATTTCCCAGCCCGGAGACTGGGAGATCAGCGTCACCATGAAACGGTTCTATCATTTCCGTGATCTGCCGGAACACTGGATGCAGTGCGGCCGGGATCTGGTCTACCGACACCGGCCCGACTCGGATCACTATGACCGGAAATACGGCGCTTTCCTTCTGTACGGATGGGCCTGCAATCTGCCCTCCGTTGCCAGAGAGATCCGTCTGACCACTTTCTATCAGGGACTGATGGAGACCATGCTCCCCGCCATACCGGACATGCGTTCCTGGCAGCAGGACGACGAGGATGTCCCGGAAGACGGCTGGGGTTCCAGCTGGAAACAATAACAAGCATATCCTGCGGAAAAGGCCCTGCGCTTTTTCCGCATTTTTTGATCGAGGTACCGTTATGAATTTTTCCGAACTTGCCCGCCGGCGCCGCAGCGTCCGGCTCTACTCCGGCTCTCCGGTCCCGGAAGAGGATCTGGACCTGATCCTGAAAGCGGGGATCCTGGCTCCCAGCAGCCGAAACATCCGTCCGGTGGAACTGATCGCCGTGCGCGACCGGGATACCCTGGAGGCCCTTTCCCGGTGCAAGACCGCCGGAGCCGCCATGCTGGCACAGGCTTCCTGCGCCGTGGTGGTCCTGGGGGACACGCTGCGCTCCGATGTATGGATCGAAGATACCTCCATCGTCATGGCCTATATGCAGCTGCAGGCCGTGGATCTGGGCATCGGTTCCTGCTGGGTACAGTGCCGCCTCCGTTCCGGTGAGGACGCCACCTGCGAGGAGAACGTCCGGAAGCTGCTGCAGATCCCGGAACACTATGCGGTGGAGGCCATCCTTTCCCTGGGCATTCCGGCTCAGGCCCCGGAACCTGCGGAGGAACCGGTACTGACCGAGCCGCCCGTCCATCACGAAAAATTCTGATCATCCGAGGATGATATGCCCGGAGGCTGTTCTTTCAGTCTCCGGGTTTCTGCATTTTAATCGCACATATTATCCATTTTATCTATACACAATGCCATTTTTTGTCTAATTCCATGAAATTCCGTCTGAGACATTGTATCTGCACATTAGAATCCTTAAGATATTGACATGGGCTGTTTTTGCAGTCCGGAGAGAAACGAAAAAAAGGATCTGAGGGGAAACAGATCCGGGAAAAAGAGAAAGGGGAAAGAATGAAAAAGAACCGTAAGAGTCTGGCTCTCATCATCTGTCTTGCACTGGTGCTGAGCCTGCTGGTGTTCCCGGTCTCCGCCGCATCTTCTGTCGATAAGGGCGCGGGAACTCCTTCCAAGGACTATCCCATGGTATTCATCCACGGATATCTGGGATGGGGCGAATACGATATGCTGGACAAGATCCTGCCTCATATGGGCATGACCACCGGCGACACCGCCACCTGGCTGGAAAGTCAGGGATACAACGTGGTGAAACCGGCTCTGGGCCCCATGTGCAGTGCCTGGGACCGTGCCTGTGAACTGTACGCAGAGCTCACCGGCACACGCACCGACTACGGCATCGCCCACTCGAAGAAATACGGCCATGAACGCTACGGCCGCGACTACACCGGACGGGGCCTGCTGGAGGACTACAAGTGGAGCGCCACCAACAAGCTCAATCTCTTCGGCCACAGCTTCGGCGGAGCAACGGAGCGTACCTTTGTGGACATCCTCTCCGACGGACGCAAGGAGGAAGTGGAAGCAGCCAAGGCCGCCGGCGAGACTGTCAGCCCCTTCTTTGAAGGCGGAAAATCCGACTGGGTCTACTCCGTGACCATGCTGGTGGCACCCAGCAACGGCTCGGACTTCTGCGAGGCCAACCCGTTCATGCGTGAGTTCATCACGGGTCTGGTGCATTACCTCAGCAGCGCACTGGAAGTCACCGACTTCAAGGGGATCTACGACCCCCATCTGGATCATTTCCATATTTATAAAGAAGACAACGAGACCATCATGCAGGGTGTACTCCGTGTTCTCAATTCCGATTACATGGATCACCACGACAACGCTCTGGATGACCTGTGGGTGGACCGTGCCACCTGGATGAACAAGGAACTGCAGCTGCAGCCCAACATCTACTATCAGCTGTATTACGGCTGCACCACCGACATCGGGAAGGCCATCGGCGACAACATTCCCAACGACCGTCAGTGGCTGCTCTTCCGTCCCATGTCCGCCAACATGGGCAAGCTGGACACTACCACCAAGGGATCCTTCCTGGACGGCTTCGGTGACACTCTCACCACCATCAATGTGCCCGCCCAGCGTCTCGGCCGGGAATGGCAGCCCAACGACGGTATGGTGAACATGGTCTCCGGATACTGCCCGTTCCGTCTGGATGACAAGGGCAACCGTATTTACGATAAACACACCTCCTATGTGGAAGGCATGGCCTGCGAGCCCGGGCAGTGGTACATCATGCCCATGCAGAACATGGACCACATCGGATTCGCCGGCGGATTCTTCAATGAGAATCCCGACAATGTCCATCAGTTCTATGTACGTGCCCTCAACCAGATCGACAAGTTCGGCGCCTCCAGTGACGCCAACTGCCCCAGCAAGTCCCTGAAGGATGTCTCCGGCAGCGCATGGTATCATGAGGAAGTGGATTACGTACTCACCAACGGTCTGATGGCCGGTACCGGCGGAAGTGCCTTCTCTCCCAACAGCAAGCTCTCCCGTGCCATGATCGCCCAGATCCTCTACGCCATGGCAGACAAGCCCTCCGGCGGTGTCTCCCGGTTTAACGACGTGGTGAAGGGCTCCTGGTACGAGAACGCCGTCAACTGGTGTGCTGCCAACGGTATCGTCGCCGGATTTGACGACGGGACCTTCCGTCCCAATGACGATGTGACAAGAGAACAGCTGGCCACCATTCTGATGGGATATACCGTCGCCTGTCACGACAACGCGCGGAACCGTCAGATCCACTGGAGTCTGGACACCTTCTCGGATTGTTCCAGCGTCTCCGGCTGGGCACAGAACGCTGTGGCCTGGGCCGCCGGCAAGCATCTCATTGCCGGACGCGGCGGAATGGTCATCGATCCCGGTGCTACCGCCACCCGTGCGGAAGTTGCCCAGATCATCACCTCCTACTGCATGGAGATCGTCAATAACCCATCGGTCTATTACTGATACCGACAGTCTTACAGGCATGGCCATCCGGCCATGCCTGTTTTTTCCAAAACTTTTTCCGGAATTCGGGGGTTCGTTATTGAATCCCCGAATTTTTGATGGTATCATATCTATTTGTGTAACTCGCGACAATATCAGGAAGGAACCTGTATTTTTTATGACTGATAAACTGGAAAACGAAGTACTGGAAGAGACCGTCCCGGAAGAAGAGGCGGAGAAAAAACCGAAAAAACGCGGCCGCAAGAAGAAGGTCGTGGAAGAGGTCGTTCCTGCCGCAGAAGAGATCGTCGGCGAAGAAGTGAATGAGAAGCTGGAAAAGAAACTGACGGAACTTCGGGAGAAGGCCAGCAAGACCGGTTCTCTGTCCGCGAAGGATTTCAACGCTCTGGGAAATCTGGGCATGAGCCAGGAGGATATGGATTCATTCCGCGAGGAACTGGATTCCTCTGATGTCATGCTGGAGATCAGTGACGATGAGCTCCCCCCCATTGATGAGGACCACGTACCCGACAACGAGGAACTGTCCACCATCGAAGAAGTCACCGACGAGGAGATGGCCAATGCCTCCAACGTAGAGGAGAACATTGCCACGGACGATCCGGTCCGCATGTACCTCAAGGAGATCGGCAAGGTGCCCCTTCTCACACCGGAAGAGGAACAGGATCTGGCCCGCCGCATGTCGGAGGGAGATGATCTTGCCCGTCAGAAACTGACGGAAGCGAACCTCCGTCTGGTGGTATCCATCGCCAAACGGTATGTGGGCCGCGGCATGCTGTTTCTGGATCTGATCCAGGAGGGCAACCTCGGTCTGATGAAGGCCGTGGAGAAGTTCGACTACACCAAGGGATACAAGTTCTCCACCTATGCCACATGGTGGATCCGTCAGTCCATCACCCGTGCCATCGCCGATCAGGCCCGCAC
>R23__coassemble_656_pt1 | contig 21281 bp, 16 predicted proteins | sample R23__metabat2_high_PE_023 | metagenome-assembled genome bin R23
TTTTTACCGAAAGGTCTGTATTTTTGTTTTATTCACTGTCCGCATTCCCTTTTTTTCCCTTAGGGACTACCTTATAACCGACTCCCCGGACCGTTTCAATGACAAAATCCCGGTTTTTCCGGAATTTCTCCCGAAGCCGCGCGATATGAACTTCCACGGTATGCATATCCGAGTTGGATTCGAACCCCCAGATATCGTCTTTCAGCTGCTGTTTGGTGAACGCACGTCCCGGGAACGAAAACAGCTGGTACAGAAGAAGAAATTCCTTCTGAGGAAGGATCACTGAGCCTTCCGGTGTCTCCACACGCATGGAGGAGTAATTCACCGTAGTTTTCCCCAGTGTATGACGGTCTCCGTTCAACTGGCCTGCCCGTCTCATCACCGCACGGATCCGAAGGATCAGTTCCTCCATTTTCACCGGTTTGATCATATAATCATCTGCCCCGGCTTCGAATGCCCTCTTCAAATCGGCAAATTCATCCCGGCGGGTCACTACGATGACGGGGATGGGGAACTCCGGATGACGAACCGTCCTGATGATCTCAAGACCGGTGTCCCCCGGTTCCAGTTCCGTGATCAGAAGGTCACCGCCGTCGCCGGCAAGGATCTCACCGATCTCCGAGGCGCTGCTGGCATTTCGAACGGTAAATCCGGCGGATGTGAGTGCTCTCCGATAATCCTGATTGGCCTGCCGTTCCAATTCATAAAGCAAGATACGCAGCATATTGCCGACCCCTTTCGTTGAGCTTCTGTTGATATTTTACCCGCTGCATCAGAGAGATGCAACCAAACAATAACGGACGAGGCATTCCGCCTCGTCCGCATTCTCCCTATCTTATATTTTTAAACCAGATACTCCGGAATGCACAGTTGGATCACCCGGCCGCAGTCCAGCAGGAATTGTCGCAAAGTCTCCGTGTCCGGAGTTATCCTTCCGTACCGCATGTCTGTATAGACACCGATGATCCGGTTCTCCCAGTCTCCCGGGATGATCAGCCCCATCTGTGCCAGCTGTTCAAACTGTTCCTCTCTCGCGTTCCCGAGCATCAGTTCCTGCACATGGGGACTTATTTCCTCGGAATGAGCAGCGATGTATTCGCCTCCCGCCAGTTCTGCCGCCGTTCCTCCCAGAACACCGGCGCTGTAACAGTCCCCGTAAACCAGTGCACGGCAAGCATTCAGAAAGACCGTATACGGCTGGCGGATCACCTCCGGAGATGCCGCCGCATCCAGAAGGCTCTGGAGTTTCTCCCGATCCAGCAGAATCCCTGGTGCCTCCATAGTCTCTTCCATATCTCTAACGTCGTCGTAAAGGACCGTCAGGCTCCCGTCCTGTGACATGCGGTACATGGTCTTTCTTACGACGCGGTTCTCGCTGTTCACATGGATTGGCTCTGTGATCGCCGTCATCAGCAGGTTCAGATTCTCCAGTTTCCGGATCCAGTTGGTACTGCTTCGATGAAGCTGTTCCGCCTCATCCTCCGTCGTCTGGCATCCGTAAAACATAGACCGTACATAGGCGACTCCGTTTTCGATCCGGCCCCAGTCTGCCTGGATGCCGTAGCGGGATGCGATGGCCGGTGCCTGCAGAGATTCCGAATCTTCGAACTGTTCCGGGAGCCCCAGTTTCACTTTGATCTCTCCGATCTCGGTGTGAAATCCTTCCCCCAGCACATCCAGCGGGCAGCGGATGGGAATGTTCAATGTTATGGTTCCGAGGATCACTTGTCTGTCGTCCATCGTATTTTCCTCTTTCTTCCTTCACTGCCCTCATCTTAACCCCGCTCAAGGGCCAATTCAACTGGAGAACATGACGTGTTTTCTCCCGGTTTTTTGATGTCACATCCAGGGGAAATGTACAAACTGCCTGCCCGGATCAGTGCCGGGCAGGCAGTTTTCGTCATTCAGTCTTCGATTTTCTTTTTTGTCTTCAGGACCCGCTCCATCAGAGGCGTCAGCACCGCAGCACCGGCAATACCTGCCAGCCCCTGAATGATGTTGGGGATTGCGCCTGCGGCCGCTGCCACTGCGTTTTCCAGAATGGCATATTCATAGCCGTAGTATCCGGCGATCATGACCAGTTCGCCGCAGATCCCGGCAAGGATCATGGCCGGGACCAGTTTCATATGTTTCCTGGTACACCGGAGCATTAGTCCGGCCGCCAGTGCTCCCAGTGCCTTGATGACCAGAGTTCCCGGTACGTACATGGAGTATCCCAGTATGATATCCGCCACCGCGGCTCCGAATCCCGATGCCACCGCCGCAAGTCCCGGGCTCAGCACAAAGGCGGTAACCAGAAGGACGATATCCCCTGCATTGGCATACCCTCCGCCGGGAATGGGAATGGGGATCACCAGTGTGGCGATGCAGACCAGTGCGGACATCATCGCCGCGTTGGTCAGCTTGCGAAGGTCCCGTTTTTCTTTACCCATATCACTTTCCTCACATTTCGAACAGATTCATCTGACTGCTCTCCGGCAGGTCTCCAAATGCCCCCAGAGATTTCAGCATCTCAAGGTGCGTCTGAGATACCTTCGGGCAGGCAAGGCCCAGTTCCTCCACGGACAGGAATTCCATATGCTGCTGCTGGCAGTGGAGAAGATCCTCCGCCGCAGAACTGCCCAGTCCGGAGATCGCCACGAAAGGCGGACGAAGCTGCTTCTCTCCGACGGGAAGGAACTTATACGCATCCGATTCATAGAGATCGATGGGTGCAAAGGAAAAGCCTCTCATATAGAACTCATAGACCGACTCCATCGTCGCCAGCAGAGCATCCTCTTTGGCAGAGAGATTCGGATTTTTCTTGTAGGCCATGATAGTCCGCCGCAGTTCATCTACTCCGCTGCACATGATCTGAGCATCGAAGGAATCCTTCTGGCTCCTGCGGTAGAAATAGGCGGAATAGTATGCCAGCGGTTTATGCACTTTAAACCAGGCGATACGAAACGCCATCATGACATAGGCCACTGCGTGTGCCTTCGGGAACAGATACTGGATCTTGCGGCAGGATTCGATGTACCACTCCGGTACACCCAGACTGTGCATCTGCTCCTCGGAATCTCCCGGGAACTGCCCGGTCCTGCTGACCTTGCCCTTTCGAACGGCCTCCATAGTCTTGAACGCCAGCGATCCGCTCATTCCCTTGCTCATCAGGTAGATCATGATGTCATCGCGGCAGCCGACACATTCATCGACATTGGCGATGCCATTGACCACCAGATCCCGGATGTTTCCGGCCCACACATCGGTACCGTGTGAAAAACCGGACAGACGGATCAGCGTATTGTACTTTGTAGGTTTGGTGTCCACCAGCATCTGGCGGGTAAAACCGGTGCCGAACTCTGGAATGCCGAGCGTTCCGGTCTTCCCGATGATAGGATCATCCTCCGGCAGTCCCAGGACCTTCGGAGAAAGGAAGATTTTCATCGTTTCCTTCTCACCCAGTTCAATCTTCTGGGCATCCACACCGGTCATATCCTCCAACATGCGGATCATCGTAGGATCATCATGCCCCAGTTCATCCAGCTTCAGCACATTGGACTCCATACAGTGGTATTCAAAATGGGTCGTGATGATATCACTGTCCTTGTCATCCGCCGGATGCTGCACCGGACAGAAATCCGTTACATCCAGATCCTGAGGAATGATGACCAGACCGCCGGGATGCTGGGAAGTGGTTCTCTTGATGCCCACCAGCCCGGAGGCAAGACGGTTCTCTTCCGCCTTGGTGACTTTCATTTCCCTCTCTTCAAGGTAGTTGAGCACGTATCCGTAGGCCGTCTTTTCCGCAATCGTACCGATGGTTCCGGCACGGAACACGTGATCGGATCCAAACAGGATCTCAGTGTATTTATGGGATTTCCCCTGATACTCTCCGGAGAAGTTCAGATCGATATCCGGTGTCTTTTCATTGCCGGGGAAACCAAGGAACGTTTCAAACGGAATATTGAATCCTTCCTTGCGCATCGGAGTCCCGCAGTTCGGACAAACCTTGTCCGGCATATCTGCGCCGCAGTCATAGCTGCCGTCTGTAACGAACTCCGAGTGTTGGCAGTTGGGGCACAGATAGTGGGGCGGCAGTGAGTTCACTTCTGTGATATCCGACATATATGCCACGATGGAAGAACCGACACTTCCTCTGGATCCCACCAGATATCCGTGTTCCAGGGAGTTCTTCACCAGCTCCTGTGCAGACATATAGATCACATCGTAATGATGATCCAGGATCGTGTTAAGTTCCTGATTGACCCGATCCGTCACGATTTTCGGAGGATTTTCCCCGTACATGCTGTGCATCTTCCCCAGCACCAGTTCCTTCAGACGTTTGGCGGAGTCCTTGATCTCCGGCGGAAACAGGCCCTGCGGTAGCAGTTCGAATTCCTCCACCATATCCGCGATGGCACGGGTATTGGTCACGACGACTTCCTTTGCCGTCTCTTCCCCGAGATACTCAAATTCCTTCAGCATTTCCTCCGTCGTACGGAAGTAAATGGGACAGTTGCGGTCCGCATCGGAAAATCCCTTGGCGGCCTGCATAATATGACGGTACTGTTCGTCCTCCGGATCCAGAAAATGAACATCGGAAGCGGCAATGACCGGCTTATTCATTCGTCTGCCTAGTTCGACGATGCGGCGGTTATAGTCCTCCAGGACATGGTAATCCTGCACCACCGCATTATCCACAAGGAATCCGTTGTTCACCAGCGGCTGGATCTCAAGATAATCATAGAACTCTGCGATCTTCTCCAGTGCGTCCCAGTCTTCGCCGCGCATCACCGCGCCGTACAGTTCTCCCATTCCACAGGCAGAACCGATGAGCAGACCTTCCCGGTGCTGGATCAGCAGGGAACGGGGCACCGTCGGTGTCTTATGGAAGTATTTCAGATAGGACTGAGAGACCAGCTCATACAGGTTCTTCAGTCCCTGTTTGTTTCTTGCCAGTACGATCATATGGCGGGAACGTGCCAGATCCGTACGTTTCAGCCGGTGATAGACCGCCTCGATATCATCCACGTTCCTTGCTCCCTGCTGCCGGAGCAGCGGAAGGAACTTTGCCATGATCTGGGCCACCACCATGGCATCGTCCGATGCACGGTGATGGTTGAACTTCGGCAGCTTCAGATGATTGGCCACCATATCCAGTTTAAAGCGCTTCATGTCCGGAAGCAGTGCCTGAGACAGTGCCAGCGTATCCAGATAGACCGGTGAGAACCGCAGTCCGGAGCGGCGGCATGCCGCATGCATGAACCCGGTATCGAAATCCGCATTATGTGCAATCAGCGGACGATCCCCGGCAAATTCCAGGAACATCTGCATCGCTTCTTTTTCCGACGGAGCATCTTTGACGTCCTCATCCCGGATACCGGTAAGACGGGTGATCTCCGCCGGGATGGGGATTCCAGGATTCACAAAGGTGTTGAATTCCCGGATGATCTCTCCTTCTTTAAAGATCTGTGCACCGATCTCCGTCATGCGGTCATTGACCGCATTGAGTCCTGTAGTCTCGATATCGAAGGACACAAACTCCGAATCCAGCGGGAGACTGCAGTTGCCGTGCACCGCACGGTTTCCTTCCATATCATTGACGTAATAGATCTCGCATCCGTAAATGACTTTGATCTTGTGTTTCTTTCCGGCTTTCCAGATATCCGGAAAGGCCTGACATACACCATGGTCCGTCACGGCGATGGCAGGCATGCCCCACTGCGCTGCCCGGGCCACGATGGCTTCCGGATCCGTCAGTGCATCCAGTGCGGAAAAACGGGTATGCACGTGCAGTTCCACACGTTTCTCCGGGGCTTCGTCCGGGCGGATATACCGTTTGCCCTTCATAATGTTTCTGGGCTCCAGAATCATGTCCTCGTCATAACGGCTGTAGGTAATATCTCCCTGAACGACCAGATGATCCCCTTTCTGGATCTTATCCAGAATAGTCTGATCATCCGTGTTTCGCAGATACCGCGAGACCCGGACCGAGCCGGTCAGATCGGTGATGTCAAAGATCAGTACCGCTGCGCCGCGTTTCTGCAGCTTTCGGGATTCCACGGATATGACATCGCCTTCCACGATAACCGCCCCGGAGTCCATGGCCAGATCGGACATGGGAAGGATGGATCCCCGGATGTTTCTGCCCATCAGCACGGTTCCTTCCGGGCGTCCCTTCTGGGATTCCGGACTCTTGGGCTGAACATTGATCTTCGGTTTCGGATAATCCGGGATCAGCTGTACTTTTCTCATGTTATACACCGCACGGATGGTCTCACAGATCAGATTGACCTCAGCCGGTGCCGGTCGTTTATTGAAATGAGCCTGAACCGCCAATGTCTGCTCGTCGATATTCACATCTACCCGGGTAATGTATGCCTCGGACAGGCCTCCGCACATGGCGGAGTAATCCAGGCATTCCGGAAACATTGTTAAAAACGGAGTATTCTCCACGATTCATTCCTCGCTTGCTATCATGTTCATCAGCTCATCACAGAGCTTCTCGTAGGGAACAGTCCCTACGACTTCTCCTTTGCGGATCAGCAGGCCACAGTCTTTTCCTCCCGCGATTCCGAAATCGGCTTCTCTGGCTTCTCCCGGACCGTTGACGACACATCCCATGACTGCCACCGTGATGTCCCGGTCAAGGCCGGCAATGCGGGACTCGACTTCTTCCGCCAGTCCGATAAGATCGATCTCCGTGCGTCCGCAGGTGGGACAGGAGACCAGGCGCACGCCTCCGGAACGCAATCCGGCAGCTTTCAGAATCGCCACACCGGTACGAACTTCCTGCACCGGATCTGCCGTCAGGGAGACCCGGATGGTGTTTCCGATCCCCTCATTGAGAAGCGTCCCGATGCCGACTGCCGATACGATAGTCCCCTGAAATGCCGTTCCTGTCTCCGTGACGCCTACATGCAGCGGATACGAAAAAGTCTCTGCCGCCAGACGATAGGCTTCCACGGTAAGAGGTGCGGAGGATGCTTTCAGAGAGATAGCGATATCATCAAAGTCAAACTTGTTGAGAAGCGCAATGTGGGTTCTGGCGCTTTCCACCATGGCTTCCGCGGTCGGATGTCCGTACTTTTCCAGAAGCCTCTTTTCCAGACTGCCCCCATTGACCCCGATACGGATGGGGATATTCCTGCTGCGGCATTTTTCCGCCACGGCACGGACATTCTCTTCTCCTCCGATGTTTCCGGGGTTGATACGGATGGCATCCGCTCCCCGGTCAGCACACTCCAGTGCCAGACGATAATCAAAATGAATATCACAGACGATGGGAATGGGGGATCGCTCCTTCAGAGCAGAAATGGCTTCCGCCGCTCTCATATCCGGTACCGCGACCCGGACAATATCACATCCGGCGGCATGGAAATCCATGATCTGGGCGATGGTTGCGTCCACATCCCAGGTCTTGGTATTGCACATGGACTGTACCGTTACAGCTGCGTCACCGCCGACTGCCACATTTCCTACCATGAGTTTCTTTGTCTGTTCCCGTTTCGTCATATCAGTTTTCCTCATTGTACGATCAGTTTCGTAATATCATTGAACATCACCACGGCCATAAGACCGAGCAGCAGGATCATACCCACTGCATTGATGTAGTTTTCATATCTTGGGTCCGGTTTTCTCCGGAACAGTAACGTATACAGCGCCGTGACCAGCATGAGAAAGATCCTTCCGCCATCCAGTGCGGGAATCGGAAGCATGTTCATCACTGCCAGGTTCACTGCGATGAACGCGCAGAAATACAGGATGTTCCGTACCGCATCCGAATGCGACTCGGAACTCTCACCCACTTCCGACAGGACACTGACGATGCCCACCGGTCCGGACATATCCTTGATCCCCACAGCGCCGGTCACCAGCTGCCGCAGGCCATCCCACACCATGCGCACGAATTCCGCCGACCAGCGCACGGAATAAGACAGCACACTCCCAGGCGTCGCTTTGACCGTCTGGAACAGCAGTCCGTACTGCAGTCCGTGTCCCTCATATTCGATCGGAACCATAGGGTAATCCTGCAGCGTGACCTTCTCTCCATTTCGTTTCACAACGATATCGTGTGTCTGTTTTACGGACCCGTCACCGAGCCAGTCGGAGACATCCCCGGCGAAACGGATCTTATGACCGTCAATGGAAACAAAGCGGTCGCCTGCCTGCAGCCCATCACTGCTCTCATAGGGGCATCCCTCCAGAAAGCTCTGGATCTGCGTAGTGGAAAAACCGGATGCGGAAGCAAAGACAATCACCAGAAGCACGATCCCCATGAGATAATTCATGGCGGACCCAGCGCACAGGATCAGCAGCTTCTGAAAGAAATTGCGGTTCCCAAACGCTCTCGGATTCTCCGAAGACTCGTCCTCTCCCTCCATGGCGCAGAATCCTCCGATGGGAAGAAGGCGCCAAGAGTAGAGGGTCTCGCCCTTCTGCTTATGCAGAAGAAGCGGACCCATGCCGATGGAAAATTCATTGACCTGCACATCGCAGGCTTTTGCCGTAATAAAATGTCCGAACTCATGGACTGCGATCAAAACTCCAAACAGAAGGATCGCTATAATGACATACATGAATCAGAAATTCTCCCTTACATACTGTCTTGCCAGTGTATCATACTCAAGGATCGTATCAAGATCCGGGTCTTTTACAGGCTCAAAATGATCCACTGCCGCCTGCACTGCATCATAAATGCGGTTATATCCCAGTTCGCCGCCCAGGAATTTATGGACTGCGATCTCGTTGGCCGCGGACATGACGCAGGGGGCGATTCCCCGCTCTCTGGCACATTCCATGGCCAGACGGAGGCAAGGTACGTTCTCCAGATCCGGCTCCTCAAAAGTAAGATCGGACATCTTCCAGAAATCCAGTCCTTCAAACGGAGACGCGCAACGCTGCGGATAGGTCATTGCCAGCTGGATTGGCAGACCCATGTCCGTGATCCCCAATTGCGCGATCACTGTTCCGTCCACCAGTTCCACCATGGAATGGATGACGCTCTGAGGATGCACCACCACCTGGATCTGTTCCGGATCGACCTGGAACAGATGCATGGCCTCGATGAATTCCAGTCCCTTATTCATCATTGTAGACGAATCCACCGATATTTTTGCACCCATGCTCCAGTTCGGATGGGCAACGGCCTGCTGCGGGGTGATTCCTTCCAGTTCCTCCCTTTTTCTTCCTCGGAACGGTCCGCCGGAACCGGTCAGAAGGATCTTTTTCAGTTCTCCCTCTTCTCTTCCCATCAGGCACTGAAAGATTGCGGAATGTTCCGAGTCAACCGGAACGATCTCCGCCCCTTCTTTTTGGGAAGCAGCCATGACCACATCCCCGGCGCATACCAGCGTTTCCTTATTGGCCAGTGCAATCCTTTTCTTTTCCCGTATCGCGGCCATGGTCGGACGCAGTCCGATAGCCCCGGAGACCGCGGTAACAACACAGTCCACGGAAGAGAGCGTTGCCGCTTCCATAAGGCCTTCCAGTCCGGAACCGATACGGATGGAGGTATCTCCCAGCCGCACTTTCAGATCTCTGGCTGCTTTCTCATCAAATACCGCCACATACTCCGGCTGAACCAGTCGTGCCTGCTCCTCCAGAAGATCCACTTTCCTCTGTGCCGTCAGGGCACGCACAGGGATTCCAAGATGCCGGGCAGCGGCAATGCTCTGTTTACCAATGGAGCCAGTGCTGCCAAGTATCGACAATGACTTAACCATGTTTGCTGTCCTCTTTTACTCCGCCGAAACGGCGGTCACGTTTCTGATAGGCGATTATCGCCTTATCCAGTTCTGCCGGTGTAAACTCCGGCCACAGGGTATCGGTGTAATAAAACTCCGAATATGCGCACTGCCACAGCAGGAAGTTTGACAGGCGCTTCTCTCCGCCCGGCCGGATCAGAAGCTCGGGATCCGGAATTCCGGCGGAATACAGATATCCGGAGAACTCTTCTTCCGAAAGATCATTTTCGCGGGTGCCGTTTTTGACTTCCTCCGCATAGCGTCTGGCGGCGCGGATGATCTCATCGCGGCCTCCGTAATTGATGCAGAGATTGGCCTGAAAACCGTTTTCCACCTGAATCTGGTCATCCAGTTCATTGGTCTTCTGCACCAGCGCCTGAAGATCTTTCGACAATACGGACACATCGCCGAATATCCGCATTTTGATCTGGTCCTCGATCATCTCGTCGATACCAATCTGCAGATACTGGCCAAGGATCTTCATGATGGTGTTCACTTCCAGCTTCGACCGCTTCCAGTTTTCCGTGGAGAAGGCATACACCGTCAGATAGTTGATCCCGAGAGACTGACAGTAATAGGAAAGGGTACGGAAAGCCTCTGCACCTTTCGCATGTCCAAATGTGCGGGGTTTTCCCTGCTCCTTGGCCCAGCGTACGTTGCCATCCAGAATAATGGCAATATGGCGGGGGATGTTATTGCGATCGATCTCCCCCGCCGTAATATGTTCTGATCTTTTAAACTCTGCCATCAGACTGCCATCAGTTCCTTTTCTTTCTTTCCGATCACATCATCGCCTTTCTTCGTGAAGTCATCGGTGAGCTTCTGGATGTCTTTCTCGGCAATCTTGTAATCATCTTCCGTGATCTCCGATGCCTTCTGCTGTTTCTTCATCTTATCGACCGCGTCGCGGCGGACGTTGCGCACAGAGACCTTGGCCTCTTCACCATACTTCTTGACCTGCTTGGTCAGTTCCTTACGGCGCTCCTCGGTCAGCTGCGGGAAGATCAGACGAATGCTCCGGCCGTCATTCTGGGGGTTGATACCGATATCCGAGCTCAGGATCGCCTTTTCGATGTCCTTGACCGCTTTGGTATCCCAGGGCTGGATCAGCAGCGTGCGGGGATCGGGAGAAGATACGGATGCGATCTGCTGGATGGGAGTGGGGGTTCCGTAGTATTCCACCATCACCTTGGACAGCACGGCAGGGTTGGCTCTTCCGGCACGGATGCCATCCAGCGCGTCTTCCAGAGTATCCAGGACCTTTTGCATTTTCTGTTCAAATACCTGATATTCCGACATGTTTCTTTCCTCCTTCTATGGTTATATTCCGAATTTAAAATTACAACGTTACCGTAGTGCCCACGTTCTCACCGAGAACCGCGCGCACGATGTTTTCCGGATCTGCCAGTGGGAACACCACCGCGGGGATCTTGTTGTCCATGGCAAGACTGGTCGCCGTCATATCCATGACATTGAGATGCTTTTCCAGCACTTCCGCATAAGGGACGGAATCATACTTCACCGCAGTGGGATCCGTACGGGGATCTCCCGTGTACACACCGTCGACATTCTTAGCCAGAAGGATAGCGTCGGCATCGATCTCACAGGCGCGCAGTGCCGCGGCGGTATCCGTGGAGAAGTAGGGATTGCCCGTTCCGCCGCCAAAGATCACGACGGTACCGTTTTCCAGTGCTTTCACTGCGTCTCTTCTGGTATAAACATCTGCAAAGGTGGTCATTGCCACGCTGGTCATGACCTTGACGCTCATCCCCTGCTGTTCCATCCGGTCGGAAACCGCCAGGGCGTTCATCACGGTAGCCAGCATTCCCATATGGTCGGCTCTGGAGCGTTCCATATGTCCTTCCCCGTTTTTCAGGCCGCGCCAGAAGTTGCCGCCGCCGACGACGATGGCGATCTGGGCACCCATGTCCACGCACTGTTTGACCGCCTTGCAAACCTCATCGATGAATGCAAAGTCCAGTCCGGTGGACTTTCCTCCTGCCAGCGCTTCTCCGCTGACTTTGATCAGGACTCTTTTATAAGCAGGTGTTTTCATAGTAGTCTCCTGTAATGATTATTTTTATGCATCAAATACTCCCAGTATCACGATACCGATAACAACGATAACGATTGCTGCATAGTGTTTGAATGACAGTTTTTCCTTTAAAATCAGTCGGCTCCATACAACAGAGAGGACACAGTAGGCACTGATGATGGGTGCGGCCAGCGCCACATGGGCTTCATCCGCCAACGCATAGATATAGGCATACTGTCCTGCCGTTTCACACAGTGCGCCGGCGTATTTTGGCACTTCCTGCCGAAATACCAGTTTCTGCTTTTTGATGCCCAGTGTATAGATGGCACAGCAGATTCCGGTGAAAAGGAAAGTCAGCTCATATGCCGTGTTGGCAGAATCCTCATTGAGTCTCAAAAGCACACGGCTGTCTGCAAATGTTCCCAGTGCGTCCAACAGACAGTAGATTATAGGAATTGCGATGGCAATGGCACTTTTGGTATAGCGATGATTGCATGCCTGCTGTCTCGCCTTTCGCAGATCTTCATCTTCCGTGGCTTCCGTAATGCCAAGGCCGACGATTCCCAGAATGACAAAGCCGACAGCAAGAAGCTGCAGTGCAACGATGGAACCCAGGCCATCAACGGCCAGTGTCAGAATCGCTACGATAGCACCGGATGAGTTGCAGATGGGTGAAGAAATAGATAGCTCGATATAGCGCAGGCCGAGATATCCGATGGCCATAGATGAGATATACAGGAGGGACACGGGAAGGTAGGTTACGATCACGTTCCAGCTGATATCCACATGCACGAAAAAGATCTCAATGAAAGCGTGGATACCCATTACCAGTCCCACGGCCATGACCATTTTCAGATGGCTGTACGGATCCGATTTATCCTGGCAGCCGATTTTGGAGAACAGGTCGGAACCACTCCAAAAAACAAGCGCGATAACAGAAAACCAGAACCACATAAATAAAGCTGATACTCCTTTGCTATAAGTCGAATTAAATTTTATCACTCAGCCGTATTTTTATCAATTGGCAATTGGCACATATCCGCACCGGTATGGGAATCCTGTTGACACCTCAAAAGCGATTCCTGTAAGATGGACACAAATCATTGAGAGCATAAAAGGAAGGCAAGTTATGGAGTATCCGAAACTACTTCTTAAACAGGCACAGGAGCTGAAAGAGGAGCTGATCGCCACTCGGAGACATCTTCATCAGCACCCGGAGCTCAGCGACATGGAATTTGAAACCGCACTATTCATCGAGCGGAAGCTGGATGAATACGATATCCCTCACAGGAGGATCGGAGATACCGGTATCGTAGGCATCATACGCGGCGTGAAAGGAGACGGTGATACCATCGCTCTCCGGGCAGATATTGATGCACTCCCCATTACCGAAAAGAGCTGTGCATCTTATGTTTCGGAACATGAGGGCGTCATGCATGCCTGCGGCCACGACGCACACACGGCATGTCTGCTGGCGGCAGCAAGGATCCTGCAGAACAGCAGGGATCTGTTTCACGGTGAAGTCCGTCTGTTTTTCCAGCCGGCAGAAGAGACCGGCGGCGCGCCGAAGCGTTTTGTGGAAAATGGCGCCATCGAAGGAGTTTCTTCCATTTTCGGTCTTCACTGCGCTCCCGACCTTCCGGTGGGAGTCATCGGACTGAAGCCGGGACTCAACAATGCTGCCGTAGTCCGTGTCCGCCTCGAGATCCTGGGAAAATCCTCTCATGCCTCCACCCCTCACCTGGGAGTGGATGCGCTGTACATCGCAAGTCAGACCACGGTGGCGCTTCAGGCCATCGTGACACGACTCAGTTCCCCTATTGAACCCCTGCTCATCGGGGTGGGAAAAATGTCTTCCGGAACCATTTACAATGCCGTTGCTGCCGATGCGTTTCTGGAGGGAACGACCCGTACCATCAACCAGAAGGCCCGTCTGTTCATCCGTCAGGAGATCGAGAAGATCGCCTGTGAGTGTGCAGCATCTTTCGGAGGCATCGCAAAGGTTGCGTTCACCGAGGTAACTTCTGCACTGATCAATGACCCGGCAATCAATGCCATGGCCACGCGCACAGCGGTTTCCCTTTTCGGAAAGGACAGGGTCATCAGCAACCGGGCACTATCCCTCAACGGAGATGATTATGCCGAATTCATGGCACCTACGGGCCTGAAAGGATGCTATGCCTATCTCGGCACCGGAAATCCGGGACTTCCGACCACTCAGCACAGCGTGCACAGCTGTGATTTCGACATCGATGAAGAGGCGTTGATCTTCGGCACCGCACTGTATGCCGGCTATGCCCTGGACGCACTGAACTGACTAATAATAAAATAGACAGAAGGAGCCGCATCAAAGCAGCTCCTTCTGTCTGTTTTTAATCTAAAATGGAACAACCTCAGAGCGTTGCTCCTTCCACAGGGCGTCCCAATGTGATGTTCAGGTTTCCGTTTCGGCAGCGGATCTCATCCATAAATGCCTTGGTCTTTTTCTCATCCTTCAACACCACATCATAGCACAGCTCGTATAAAGTCCCCATGTTGGTCGTCCGGACCCGAACCAGTTCCCAGCTGGAGGTATATTTTTTGAAGAGATCATCAAACAGATCATTGTAGTCCAGATTTTCGGGAATCGTGATCTTCAGCTGCTGGTTGCCGGATCTCTCACCGAATCCGAACAGTGTCAGTGCGATCACCAGAACAGCCATGATCACAAAAAACAGGATCGCGATCCAGATATGCCCCATGCCGCAGGCAAGTCCCACTGCCATATCCATAAAGATAGCTGCGATCTCCCGGGCAGTGCCCGGAACGCTGCGGAATCGCACCAGTGTAAAGGCTCCTGCCACAGCTACGCCGGCGCCCACATTTCCATTGACCATCATGATGACGATGGCAATGGCTGCTGGCATGATGGATAGCGTCAGTGCCATGGAAGCGGAGTTTCTTGCCTTAAAGGAAAAAACGATGGCTGTTCCGATTCCCAGCACTACCGCCAGCAAAATACATAACAGAAAAGCCCATGTCGTCATTCCGGCGGATGTAATACTATTAAGCACAGTTATCCACCCCCATGATGATTTCTTTGTTTCTCTCCATCATTTTCTGATAGCACTTTCCGTACTTGGAAAACGAAATCGGATAAATGTTCAGCGAGCTCAGAACCTGAGACAGCCAGACCGGTGCCGCCCCGGGAATCTTTACTTCCATCAGAATCTGGTCCTCCGGAAGCAGTTTTACACCGTAATCTCCGCAGGTAAGATCCAAATTCTCTGTACGGAACCGGATATTGCGGTCAAAAGTCAGGCGAAGCTCAGGATCCTCGGTATCCCGGAATGCCAGGCGGTCATATGCCAGAAAGAGTTTGGGGACCAGTGTGTAATTCTGTTTGAACCACTGGATCTCCTGCAGAATCTGGGGATCATCGACCTCCGGTTTTTCTCCTCCACGGAGATACTCCATCGTTTCCCCGATATCGCTCAGCACGCGGCGTTTATAAACGATCCCGTCAAATTTCTTTTTGATCTCCATAAACACGGAACCGGTCTTCGATGGAACTCCGTAGCTTCTGACTCGGAATTTTTCCTTGTATATCGGTTTTTCCATGGAATGACGGATCAGTTCATAATCCGGCGTATCATAATAAATGTTGCAGATCGTACTCTCCGGATAATCATCCGGTACGATATGTTCCCGCAGGGCGATGCGAAGCCGGTCATACTGTTCCGTATTTAAAAGGTATTTCTCTTCGATCCTTTGAAAGGACCATTGTACTGCTTTCAAGTTTTTTCTCCTGTAGGTGCTTTGTTATTTTACGCTGGAATCAAATGCATTCATAACCGCCGCGACCTGCGCCCGAGTTGCGGTGCTCTTCGGTTCCAGTCCCTGGTCGGTTCCGCTGATCACATTGTGACTTACAGCCCATCTCATTGCAGTCTCCGCATAGGAAGAAACAGAACCTGCATCGCTGAAGCGGCTCAGATCGCCGTTTTCGGCAACATCATAGCCTTTGAAGTGGGCGTAAGAATACATAATGCTTGCCATCTGTTCTCTGGTAATAGGGTCCTCCGGCCCGAAGCGGTCGAAACTGTATCCGCCCACGATCCCGTTTGCCGCTGCCCATGAGACTGCCGTGCGGTACCAGTCTGCGGAAAGATCTTCGAAACCGGCTTTCCCGCTCTGCGGTTTTCCTTCCTTTGCCCACAGCACCGTGACGAACATGCCGCGGGTCATCGCTGTGTTGGGTTCGAAGGTCGTTGCCGATGTACCGGAAAACAGGCCGTTGTCGTAAACGTATTTTACATAGGGGCAGAACCAGTCGCCGGACTTAACGTCCGTGAACGGCATGCCGGTATCTTCTTTTGAAGTTCCCTGCAGCTCATTGAGCGTATCCAGTACTCGTCCCGCCATGTATTCGTGTCCGTTTGCATCCGGATGAAGACCGATGAGAATGCCCTTCGTCACGCCGTCCACGACGCCTTCGCCCGAGGAGACCCGGGAAACAATCCCCGGAATATCCAGCGCGTCGATGACCGTGGTCCCGGCGGAAAAGATGCTGGTGGCATCCGGCACGTCCACATAGACGACATTGTCGTATTTCGCTGCAGCGTCACGGTAGATGTTGTTGAACAGGTCAATGCCGCGGTCCACAAGATCAAAGATCACGGAATAGCCGCTGCCGGGGATTACACGCAGTCCGCTGACGGCCTGATGATACCCGAGAACCATGATGACGGCATCCGATGGCGCCACTGACACGAGGTGGTCTACTACCGCCTCGATATTCTCACGGATCCCGCTGGCTTCCTGCATAAAAGTATCTGTAAGTCTTCCGACTATATTGGGATCCTGCATGACGTTCCCCAGTGCATAGGCCACGTAATCCAGTACGCCTTCCACACCGGATATCTCCTGAAGCTTCACCAGATCCACCAGTCCGGTGGCGCTGGCAGCATTTACAACGGTTGCGGTGATATCGTTGATTCCCGCCTGGATCGTAACGAGATCCGACTGCCGGACTTCCTCACAGATCTTCGGCCCCATCTGCAGCAGCTGCTCCGTACGTTCCGGATGCCGCTCTCCGTACCAGTCTTTTCTTTTGACATAAGGATCTTCCAGGCCCATTCCTCGTTCCAACAGATAGCGGTAGTCACTGATCCGGGCCCCGGAACTGGCCGCCGCATAAACGGTGGCGCCGTTGTTCTCCTCCAGCACACGGCCCACCAGATCCGTGTAGGATCCGGGCACCCGTCTGCCGACACTGAATTTATCTGTCCGGTCGATGTCCTCATGCAGTCCGTAGCCCCAGGTGATACTGTCTCCCAGATAGGTGTAGCAATGATAGGGTATACTCTTATAATCCTCAGCATTCAGTGCCATTGCTGTGCTTCCCATGATTCCAAAGACCATGATGATGCACAGCAGAATGGATAACGCTGTCTTTGTCCGTTTTTTCATGTGAGCTATCCTCATAATCCATTCCGGGCTGTCCGAAAACAGCCCGGTAGTTTTTACGGTCAAATCTGTCTTTTACTTCTTTGTTTTATTTCGAGAACACTGCCTTGATCTTTGTTGCAATCGTCTTCACAAGGCTGGCTTTCTCTACTGCGGGTTCCGGCTGTGCTTCTTCGACCACGAGCTGGGAGGAATCGGATCCACTCTGATCCTGCTCGGAAACGATCACAGATTCCGTATCACTGTCCGAAACGGCAGCTGCATCCTCCGTCACCTGTGTTCCAGTCTCCACTCTTCCGCCGTGGTACGTAACGATGTCCACGCCCGGAGCGAGATGGTCGCTCAGCCACATCACGCGTTTAGTGCAGTACTCTTTCAGATTATAGATATAGTCATCAAAGCCGGTGGTGATCCTGTAGTTGAGTTTATATTTGCCAGACCCCAGCAGTTTCATGGTGTTCGGTGCCACCACATACTCTGCGGAGAGGTTGATGAGGCCCATGAGATCCCGGTCCATCAACGCCGATTTCTCAATTACATCAGCCTGCGCATCCACATCTTCTGCCAGATCTTCGAAATCTTTCTTGTACTGATTATAGACTCGGACCACTTCTCTCATAAAGCTGGCATGCTTTCCGAACTCCTGCAGCATGGTGACCGGTTTGTCTCCGGAGACAAGATAGCCGATGCTGTCGTTGTACCAGCCTTCCGCGTTGACCTGAATGGGTTCACTGACGCCTACCAGGAATTTGTGCAGTGTGCGGCCGAAGGCGATATCATAATCCCAGGCAGGGCCGGCAACAAGTTTGGACCCCTCTGCCATGTTGTCCACAGACATGATGATATTACCAGCATAACAGTCATAGGTCTTGGAAACTTCGAACATCAGGAACATCTTGGCCCAGGATTCCAGGTCGAAATACTTCTGATACTCTTCGGAATCATAATCCAGAACCGTGTTCCACCGCTCGGTAAACCAGGCTTCGATCTCTTCCGGAGTCGTTCCGCTCTCCTCCACATTATCTCCCATATCAATGTTGAGAAGGTTGTGTTTCAGAGGCATGTTGTGCATCCCGGGGAACGGGAACTGGACTTCCAAAGGATCCGGAATATGGTCATTTTCCAGAATGAACCCGTCGTCCGGTTTCTGAAAATCCTTTTTCTGACAGAGCAGATAGTTTCCCAGATACTCACCGTTCATCCAGAGATCCACGAACTGGGAATCCAGTCCGATACCCATGTCGTGTGCAAGATCGAAGGCAATCTTATAGCGGATCAGTGCGTTATCGAAGTAGTTGGCAAGCAAGGACCATTTCTTTGATTTGACTCCGTTTTTAATAAACTCGACTGAGTCTTTTTTATTATATGTATCATCCTTATAGATGGTCATGTTATATGGCTTTTTGGGCATGCTCCAGGTCGAGTTTCCTCTTCCCTTAATGCTCATGCTTTTATTCTTGTCCCCAAACAGTACGTTACCGTAACAGGATGTTTCATGATCATCATCGCCATTCATAGCTTTGATGGTTCCAAGGCTCTCATCGATATTCAGGTACATAGGCTCCACATCCGGAGAACCCTGCATCGTCTTCACCGTCAGATAGGCAAACGCCAGCCCGTTTTTGACCTTATAGGTCACCTTTTCTCCCGGTGCCGCGATGGGGGCTTCCCCGCTCCTAAACTCGGTCTTTCCCATCATGAGGACCACATCAGGATTGTCCCAGGAATAGGACAGCTGATTGAAATCCACTTTGCCTGGAAGATACAGAGTGCCAGTTCCGCCGACAAGATCCAGGTTCACCTTGATATTGTTATCCAGCTTGGCATCCTCGTTCGCTTTGATATACAGTTCCGAGCGGAATACGCTTTTCAGCTTGCTTTCCTTTTTCCCGGTCTCAGGTGCCGCCTGAACCTCTTCGGATTCCGCACTTTCCGCACCATTCGCTGCGGCTTCTTCGGTGACGGCTTCCGCCGTCAGCTGGTTTTCATTGACCGCTGCGTCAATGATCTCTGCAGGGTCTTCTGCTGCTGCCAGTGCACCGGCTCCCATCACGCCAAGGAGCAGCACAACACACAGGAGCATGGAAATAAGGCTCTTCAGATTTTTCATAATAAATCTCTCCAGTCATCTTTTTTGGGGGATCTCTTTGCTATTTTACGTTGTTATTGAATGCCTGCAGTACTACTGCCACCTGTGCTCTGGTCGCATTTCCTGCCGGCTCCAGTCCTTTATCCGTTCCGGCGATAAGCTTGTGGCCCACCGCCCATTTCATCGCTGTCACCGCATAGGCAGCGACTTCAGACGAATCTTTGTACTTTTCGAGGCTGCCGTTTGCTTCCGTATCATATCCTTTGAACTTGGCATACTGATACATGATCGCTGCCATTTGCTCGCGGGTCACCGGATCGTTGGGTCCGAAATGATCGGAATCATATCCTCCCACGATCCCGTTGACTGCAGCCCAGTTCACTGCGTCTTTATACCAATCGCTGGTCAGATCCTTGAAGGCAGACTTTCCACCTGCCGGTTTTCCTTCCTTGGCCCACAGCACCGTAACGAACATGGCTCTTGTCATTGCCGTATTGGGTTCGAACGTTGTCTCCGACATTCCGGAAAACAGTCCGTTTTCATATACATACTTCACATACGGGAAGAACCAGTCTCCGCTGTGGACATCCGTAAAGGGCAATCCGGTGTCGGTCTCCGACCCGTCGGTCTTCACCGTACCGCCATGGAACGTTACTATATCCACGCCCGGTGCCAGATGATCGGTCAGCCAGAGCACGCGCTTTGCGCACCACTCTTTCAGGTTGTTCACGTAGTTGTCCCAGTTGACCGTAAACTCATAGTTGAGCTTGTACTTTCCGGTTCCCAGCGCACTCATGATATCAGGAGCCACCACATACTCTCCGCAAACATTAATAATGCCAAACCTTGCGGCATCCATTTCCGCGGATTGACGGATCACTTCCCGCTGTCGGTCCACGTTCGCGGCCGCATCTTCAAAGCTCTGTCTGTTCTCGTTGTACACTTTTGCCACGTGCCGCATGAAACTTGCATGTTTTTGAAGCTCCTGAAGCAGACTGATGGGTTCATTCACCGCCATCAGTCCGATGCTGTCGTTGTACCAGCCCTCGGCATTGACCTGTACATTCTCGGCAACGCCTACGAAGAACTTGTGCAGGGTACGTCCAAAAGACACATCATAGTCCCAGGCAGGACCTGCGATGAGCTTATCCGATGGAGTCAGTCCGTCCCGATGCATGAGAAGGCTTCCGGAAAAGCAGTCATAGGTCTTGGAAACCTCGTACATGAGGAACATCTTGGCCCAGGAATCCATATCAAAATAATTCTGGTAGGTTTCGGAATCAAAATCCTCCAGTGCAGCCCAGGCTTCCAGGAAATAGTCTTCAATGGCCGCTGTATCCACGCCCTGTTTTTTTGCGTCCTTGCCGATGTCCTTTACCGTCATCCGGTTATAGTAACCACGGTCGCCGGTGATCTTGCCGATTTCGAACATTCCGGGGATTGGGAACTGCTCTTCTCCTTCTTCAAGATAGTTGTCGTTTTCCAGTGCGTATCCGCCGTCCGGCGCGTTGTAGTCATTCTTCGGGGTAATCAGATAATTCCCGAGATACTCTCCGTTCATCCAGAGATCGGCAAATCTTGTTTTCATGCCAATACCCAGGTCTTCTGCGAGATCCAATGCGATCTTATTGCGCATCAGAGAGTTGTCAAGGAAGTTCGCAATCAAGGACCACTTCTTGGTCTTGACCCCTTTCACGAACTCCACCTTCTTGGAATCCTTAAATCCGGGATCCTCATAAACAGTAATGTTATAGGGTTTTTTCGCAAATCCCCAGGTCGTCCAGGTGGAGTTGCCGCGCCCCTTGATGCTCATATATTTGCTTATATTATCGAATACAACAGAACCATAACAGCTGGTTTCGTGTTTCTCATAGGATTTCATGGCATCAATGGTTGCCAGATCTTCATTGACATCCAGGAACATTGTTTCCACTCCGGAAGAGCCCTTGATGGTCTTCACTGTCAGAGAGGATACCGCAGC
>R23__coassemble_709_pt1 | contig 20138 bp, 17 predicted proteins | sample R23__metabat2_high_PE_023 | metagenome-assembled genome bin R23
TTCTAAAATCTTAACATTTTTATATAGAACTTTCAATGAAAATCCGATATACTAAACTATCAACGCAATACGATATTAGGAGCTTTTTTTATGACAAATATCAACATTTTATCTCCTCATGTTGCGGATATGATCGCCGCCGGTGAGGTGGTGGAGCGGCCGGCTTCCGTAATCAAGGAGCTGGTGGAAAACTCCATCGATGCCGGAGCGGACAGCATTACCATCGAGATTAAAAACGGCGGATCCTCCATGATCCGTATTACGGATAACGGAAGCGGCATGTCCCCGGAAGACGCGGGAATCGCCTTTATGCGGCATGCCACCAGCAAGCTCCACGACGAGTATGGGCTGGATTCCATCAGCACCATGGGATTCCGTGGAGAGGCACTGGCTGCCATCAGCGCCGTTTCCCGCATAGACATGGTCACAAGAGAACAGGGTGCGGAACAAGGGACCCGGGTGGTCCTGGAGGCCGGCGATATTCAGAGCATGGAAGAGTGCGGATGTCCTTACGGCACCAACATCACGGTACGGGATCTGTTCTACAACACTCCCGCACGCCGGAAATTTCTGAAGACCGAACGAAGTGAGACTACCGCCTGCACGCAGACCGCTGTGCGCTGTGCGCTCTCACGACCCGATATTTCCATCCACTACATCAAAGACGGCTCTGAGGAGTTCTTTACTCCCGGAGACGGAGACAGCCTGTCCGGAATGTATGCCATCTTCGGCAGGGACTTTGCCAACAAGATGCTCTCCTGCAGCGGCAGCAACGACAAAGTCTCCGTCCGGGGCTATGTCTCCTCCCCGGCTGCATGCCGCGGGAACCGCGCATACCAGTATTTCTTCTGCAACAACCGCTACATTCGCTCTCCCCTGCTGCAGGCCGCAGTGGAGCAGGCATACGAAAACTCCATGCTGGTGGGCCATTATCCCGCCTGCTGTCTTTATATCGACATCAGTTACGGTGCCGTGGATGTCAATGTACATCCCACAAAGACCGAAGTGAAATTCATGGAGGAAAAGAAGGTCTTTGACGCGGTTTATCACGCCGCGCTGGCTGCAATACAGAAAGAGAACCTTCTTTCGGTCTCTACAACTGCGCCGTCTGCCGCGGTGCAACCGTCTGAGACTGTTTCTGCCTCCTCCTTCCGTCCTTCCGGCGGCGCTGTCTCTGCCGATGCATTCCGTCCGCGTTACGAGGATTCTCCCGCGCGTTCATACCGCAACACCTCCGCGGCACGGGAAGAAGAGGCGCCGGTTCCCTTTGCCTTCTCCGGCAGCCAGACCGCGGAACAGACTTCCATGGAAGGCTTTTCTCCAGCCACGCCGCAGCCAGCAGCGCCGGAAACGCAGAACAAGAGATCTTCTTCGGATGTGCCTCCGTTTCGCATGGTCGGAGAAGTCATGAACACATACATTCTGGTACAGCAGGATGAAAAGCTGATCATCATTGATAAGCACGCCTGTCACGAAAGGATCATTTTCGACCGACTTCTCACGGAGGACCGCTCCGTCATGTCCCAGATCCTCATGGTCCCCGTTATCGTTAAAACCGATGAGGAAACGGCAACGCTGCTGGAAGAAAACAGTGCCCTTCTGGCAGAACTCGGGTTTGAACTGGAGCCCTATGGCGACAATTCCCACATCATCCGCGGGGTCCCGGCAGACATGTATGAAAGCGATGTCACCGCTGCCTTCGAAGAGATCTGTCAGCAGCTGAAGGACCACCGCACGGTGGATCTGGAGGCCAGGAAGACCAACATTCTGAAGACCGTGGCCTGCAAAGCTGCCATCAAGGCAGGATGGAAGACCGACGTCCGGGAACTGTTCGTTCTGGCGGAAGCCGTAGTCTCCCAGCAGATCAAATATTGTCCTCACGGACGCCCGGTGGCTGTCGTCTATACCAGAGAAGATCTGGACAAGGAATTTAAACGAATCGTATAAAGAGGAACAACTATTGTCAAAGAAAGTACTGGTGATCACAGGTCCCACCGCAACCGGAAAGACCGCGCTCGGTGTGGCACTTGCAAAAAAGCTCGGCGGTGAAGTCGTTTCTGCCGATTCCATGCAGGTGTATCGCCGTATGGATATCGGAACCGCCAAGGTCACGGCAGAGGAAATGCAGGGTGTGCCTCACCATATGGTGGATGTGGCGGATCCGTCGGAAAGCTTTTCCGTTGCCCGTTATGTGGAGATGGCGTCCGACTGCTGCGAAGAGATCTTTGCACGAAACCGGCTTCCCATCCTGGTGGGAGGAACCGGACTGTATATCGATTCCCTTCTGTCCGGACGGTCCTTTGCCGAGCGATCCGACCGGGAAAACGATATCCGCAATGAGCTCAACCGCGAATATGATAAACGCGGCGGAACGGCCATGTGGTCGGAACTGAATTCCGTCGATCCGGAACGGGCGGAACGGCTTTCGCCCAACGACCGTAAACGGATCGTACGGGCACTGGAGATCTACCGTCTGACCGGCAAGACCATCACCCAGCATGATGCTGAGACTCAGTCTCTGTCGCCCCGGTACGACTCTCTTATGGTTGCACTGGACTATGTTCAACGCGATGATCTGTATGCCCGGATCAACCGGCGTGTGGATCAGATGCTCGAAAACGGGCTGGTCCCGGAGGTGCAGGCACTGCTGGATCTTGGACTGAACGATGACCACACTGCCATGCAGGCCATCGGATATAAGGAGATCGTTCAGGCCATCCGCGGGTCGATCACCCTGAAGGAAGCCGTCGAACAGATCAAACAGGAAAGCCGCCGCTATGCCAAACGGCAGCTGACCTGGCTCAGACGCAATCCCGACGTATGCTGGCTGCGCTGGCAGAGCAAACCGGATCTGGCGCGTGCCGTCGATCACTGCCTTGCCCTGTGGCAGTCTCCGGATGATGACGGGATTCCAAAGGAAGTGGAGATTTGAATCGAACTGACATCTACACAAAAATAATCGCAGCGGTACTGTTTCTTGCCTTTGCGTTTTATATTGTCAGCTGGCTATGGAATTCCACCAACGAGAACATCAAGACCGAGCCGGTCCAGACCTATGCCATTTCCGACAGTGACGAAGCCGACGGCATCGTCATACGGGACGAAGAGGTCCTCTTTTCCTCCAAACAGTTCCTGAGCATACAGGCGGAGGACGGCAAAGAGATCTCCAAAGGCGCCCTTCTCGCGATTTCCACGGATTCGGAAAAAGATCTGGAGGAGACGAATCATCTGGCGGAACTGAGCCGCGAGATCAGCCGGCTGGAGACATTCCTCTCTTCCTCGGCATCCGTGGTAGATGCCAGCAGCCGGGAGGACAACGTTGCCTCTTCGGCGAGAAAGCTCGCCTCTGCCGTTGCCACCCAGGATTATGAGGCCACGGATACGGCGGCACTGGATCTCAGCTCTCTGCTGTTCATGCAAGATGCATCGGACAAAGCGGAAGCGAAACTGAACAAGCTCAAGGCCGAGCAGGAAAGCTACAGTAATGATTCCCGGGACGATGACGCGATGATCGAAGCACCCAGCGCCGGGATCTTCACCCGCACCACCGACGGATTTGAGTCTACATCCTCCTCGGAGGTGACCTCCATTTCCGTTTCGGGACTGAAAGACCTGATGCATCAGTCTTCGGAACCGGAAGAAGGAGCCTACGGCAAAATCATTCGTTCCTTTACCTGGCATTTCCTGGCTCTCGTCAACAGCGACACCGCGCAACGTCTCTCAGACGGAGCTTCGGTCTCCCTGAGCTTCCCCCGTTATTACAGCGGCCTGATCCCCGCAACGGTTCTGAGCATCTCCAAGGAAGATGGCGGAAACTGCGCAGTGGTCTTTTCCACCAAGTACGCGCTGTCGGAGACGATGGCCATGCGCCATGCCACGGCGGAGATCATTTTCTCTCAGTCCAACGGCCTGAAAGTTCCGGTGTCCGCCATGCACGTGGATGATGACGGGAACTCTTTCGTATACTGTCTCACCGCAAAGACCGTGGAGAGGAAGCAGGTGGAGATCCTCACATCCAACAAGGAGTACTATCTGGTAAAACAGGATACCTCCTCTTCTGCGCTGCATGAAGGTGACACGCTGATTACCGCGGGAAAGAACCTGTTCGACGGAAAGGTTCTGGATGGACAGAACTGACACTAAAAACTCCTTCGATGCTGCCGGTCGGCAGCATCGAATCGCAATATCTCTGAAAAAGAAGGTTTATCAAATGAGTATTTCTGGCAACATAGGGGAGATCCGTGCGCGAATTGCCGCCGCCGCTGAGAAAGCCGGTCGGAGTCCGGACGAGATCATGCTGGTGGCTGCAACGAAAATGAATGACTCTGCAGCTGTCCGTGAGGCGGTATCCGGCGGAGTGGATGCCTGCGGTGAAAACCGCGTGCAGGAACTTCAGCAGAAAAATGCCGAGAACGCATACGCTGGCGCGCCGCTGTATTTCATCGGGCATCTTCAGAAGAACAAGGTTAAATATCTGGTCGGCGTTGTAGATCTGATTCAATCGGTGGATTCTCTGGAACTGATCCGACTGATCGACCGACGTGCGGAATCCGTCGGAGCGGTACAGGACATCCTTCTGGAAGTTAACATCGGACGCGAAGAGGCAAAGTCCGGACTGATGAAGGAATCCCTGGATGACGTTTTGGCTCAGGCCGGACAGTTTCCGCATGTCCATATCCGCGGCCTGATGGCGATTCCGCCTGCAGATTATGACCCGGAACGAACACGCCCCTATTTTAAGGAGATGAAACAGCTTTTTATTGACATTGACCACAAAAAATACGATAATGTTTCCATGGATTTTCTGTCCATGGGCATGACTCATGATTACGAAACCGCGATTGAAGAAGGTTCCAACATGGTCCGGATCGGCACCGGGATCTTCGGCGAACGCAATTATGGGACAACCTGAAGTAAGGAGGCTACAAATCAATGGGTTTCTTAGATGGCATCAAAAAGCTTACTCAGCCCTTTGACGATGAAGACGATTTTTACGATGACGACGAGATGGAGACTCCGATTCCGGTAGAGACCCCCAGCGGCAACTATGAACAGCCGGAACGCAAGAGCTCCTTCTTCTCCGGAAGCAACGAGAATATACAGCAGACGGAGCGGCCCTACGCTTCGAACCCTGCTCCCCGTCCCCGCAGAGAATCCCGCAACAACAAGGTTGTGGATCTCGGAACCGGCGGTCAGCATATGAAAGTGGTGCTGATCAATCCGGAGAATTTCGAAGCCGCTGCGGAGATCGCAGATCAGCTCAGAGACCGCAGCCCGGTGCTGATGAATCTGGAAAACACCCCCAAAGACGTCTCCCGCAGACTGATCGATTTCCTTTCCGGTGTTGCTTATGCTCTGGAAGGAAAGATCAAACGCGTTGCGACGAACGCATACATCATTACTCCGTACAATGTGGATCTTATGGGAGAGAACGCCGGCGAGATCGACGGCAATTCTCTGCGATTCTAATAACACAGGAAACTTCAAACAGGAAGGTGGGCCAAAAATATGACTCCTCAGGATATTAAAGAAAAAACTTTTGAGAAAGCTTTAGTTGGCGGTTATGACATGGGTTCTGTCGATGATTTTCTGGAGAAAGTCGCCGCAGACCTGACAGCATCTCAGAAAGAGATCTCTGTTCTGAAAGCAAAGATGAAGGTCCTCGTCGACAAGATTGAGGAATACCGTGCAAATGAAGATGCTCTTAACCGTGCTCTTCTCTCTGCGCAGAAGCTCTCTGTTCAGATCGAAGCCGAAGCTCGTCATAAAGCAGATGTGGCTGTCGCCGAAGCAAACACTCAGGTTCAATCCATCGTAGGCGGTATCGCCGCCAAGAGAGAAGCGGAAGAGAGCCTGCTGAATGATGCAAAACAGTCTACTGCAGCTTATATCGCTTCTGCAAAGAAGATGCTGCAGGATCAGCTAAAACACCTGGATGTCCTTTCCGATGAACTGACCGACGGTACTGTTCCCGAGTATATTCCGGCCAGCACCATTCCCTCCGCTCCGGTGATTCCGGAGTTTGAACCGGAAGAAGAGGTCGAACCTTACACGGATTCCAAAGACATCGATGATGCTGTAAAGAGCATTGAGGATTCTGTTGCACGGATACAGAGCGAGCCTGCAACCTCCATTGATTTTTCCGGAATTGAAGAGGAAATCGAAGACGCAACCGTGGAGGAAGCTGCTGCACCCCATTCCGAAGTAAGCGATGACACTCAGCTTTTTACTTTCGACGACCAGGGCTAAATGGAATGAAAACATGTGGGGCGCACAACGTGCGCCCTATTACATTTATGAGGAGAAATACTATGGCAACCGATTACAACAGCACTTTGAATCTTCCAAAGACCGAGTTTCCGATGCGCGCAAATCTGGCGAAGCGTGAGCCGGATATGCTGAAGCACTGGGAAGAGATGGACTTATATAACGAAATGCTAAAAAAGAACGAAGGCAAACCTCTGTTCAACCTGCACGACGGCCCTCCGTTCTCCAACGGCGCACCTCATATGGGACATGCTCTGAACAAATCCATCAAGGATTTCATCACCCGTTCCTATGCCATGCGCGGATACTACACTCCGTACATCCCCGGATGGGATAACCACGGCATGCCCATTGAATCTGCCATTATCAAGCAGAACAAACTGGACCGCAAGGCCATGAGCACTGCGGAGTTCCGGGATGCCTGTCATGATTTTGCACAGCATTACATCGATGTTCAGATGGAAGGCTTTAAGCGCATTGGCGTCATCGGTGACTGGGAGCATCCGTACAAGACCATGAATCCGGAATTCGAAGCGGAGGAAGTCAAGGTCTTCTGTGAGATGTACAAGAAGGGCTATATCTACAAGGGATTCAAGCCCGTTTACTGGTGCCCGCACGATGAGACTGCACTGGCGGAAGCAGAGATCCAGTATAAGGACGACCCCTGCACCACCGTGTTCGTAAAGTTCCCCATCCATGATGATCTGGGCAAGCTTTCCGGTATCGACCTGTCGAAAGTCTACTTCGTAATCTGGACCACCACCATCTGGACGCTTCCCGGCAACCTTGGTATCACTTTGAACGCGGACTATGACTACGTTCTGGTAGAGGCCAGCAACGGTGAGATCTATATCATGGCCGAGGCTCTGATGGACACCGTTATGGAAAAAGGCGGTTTTACCGAGTATAAAGTGATCGATCGTCATCCCGGCAGCTTCTTTGAGCGCATGCTGGCCGATCATCCTTTCCTTCCGAAGACCTCTCTTGTCATGCTGGCAGACTACGTCACCATGGATTCCGGTACCGGATGTGTTCATACCGCTCCCGGCTTCGGCGCGGAAGACTTCCAGACATGCCGCCTCTACAACACCGAGATGGTCGTTCCTGTTGACGACCAGGGCAGACACACAGAATACGCCGGCAAGTATGCCGGATTGACCACATCGGAGTCCAATTCCATCATCCTGGAAGACATGAGAAAAGACGGTTCTCTGTTTGCAACGGAAGAAATTCTCCACAGCTACCCGCACTGCTGGCGCTGCGACAGTGAGATCATCTTCCGTGCCACCCCGCAATGGTTCTGCTCTGTGGATGCATTCCGCGGAGACGCCATCGATGCATGTGATGAGGTCCGCTGGGTTCCCGAATGGGGCAAAGACCGCATGAAATCCATGATCAACGAGCGTATGGACTGGTGTATCTCCCGTCAGAGAAAATGGGGTCTTCCCATTCCTGTATTCTACTGCGAAGAATGCGGCGAGCCCATCGTCACTGACGAGACCAGAGACGCGGTTTCCGCTCTCTTTGCCAAGGAAGGCTCCAACGCATGGTATCTTCATGAAGCCGACGAGATCCTTCCCGAAGGATTTGTCTGCCCACACTGCGGTGGCAAACACTTCTCCAAGGAAGAAGATACTTTGGACGGCTGGTTCGATTCCGGTTCCACTCATTTTGCCGCCATGCAGCATGATCAAGGCTTCTGGCCGGCAACCGTATATTTCGAGGGTCTGGATCAGTACCGCGGATGGTTCCAGTCTTCCCTGCTGACTGCTGTCGGTGCTTTGGGCAAAGGCGCTCCGTTTAAAGAGTGCATTACGCACGGCTGGACCGTTGACGGCGAAGGCCGCGCCATGCACAAATCCCTTGGCAATGGTATGGACCCCGCTGAGATCACCAACAAATACGGCGCAGATATGCTTCGTTTATGGGCTGGCTCTGCCGATTACCATGTGGACGTTCGCTGCTCGAACGAAATCTTCAAGCAGCTTACTCAGAGCTATCTGAAGTTCCGGAACACCGCCCGCTACTGTCTCGGCAACCTCAACGGCTTCGATGCCAACAATCTGGTTGCTCCGGAAGACATGATGGAACTGGACCGTTGGGCTGTGACCAAGCTTAACGAACTGATTGAAAAAGTTGCGGAGTGCTACAACAACTACGAATTCCATGTGATCTCTCATGCAATCAACGATTTCTGTGTTGTCGAGCTGTCCTCCTTCTATCTGGACATTATCAAAGACCGCCTTTACTGCGAGGCTCCCAACGGACTGAAGAGACGCAGTGCGCAGACCGCGCTGTATCTGATCCTGGATTCTCTGACCAAGATGTTCGCTCCGATCCTTGCGTTCACCTGCGATGAGATCTGGCTGTCCATGCCTCACAGAGACGGCGACGACACCCGCAACATCATTCTCAACGAGATGAACAAACCGTTCACGGAATATGGTCTGGATGCCGACACCATGGCAAAATGGGATACTCTCATCAGTGTCCGTGACGATGTCAACGGCGTTCTGGAAGTTGCCCGTGCCGAGAAGAAGATCGGCAAATCCCTGGATGCGCAGGTCGTTCTCCACGCAAATGACGACGAAGCTAAAGCTGCGGTTGCCGCCATTGAGACTCTGACGCTCAACGATATGTTCATCGTTTCCAAATGTCTTATCGATGCTGATGACGAAGGCGACGTTACCGTCGGCGCCGGTACCCGCAACACCGGACTGACCATTGCCGTCAGCGAAGCAAAAGGCGAAAAATGTCCTCGCTGCTGGGCACACACGGAAGAAGCAGATCCGGAGACCGGACTGTGCCCGCGCTGTGCAAAAGTTGTTGCGGAGTTGACATAATTGCGTTAAACTGTTGCTAAAGACAGAAAGGGGGATACTTGGGATGCTGTATGCTATTGTCGTAGTACTGGTATTGATCGCAGACCAGCTGGTGAAATACTGGGTCACTGCGAATATTACTCTGAACAGTGGTTCTGTGGAATTGATCCCAGGCATTCTGAAACTGGTAAACATCCATAATGACGGTGCCGCCTTCAGTCTGTTTCCGGGCTATCGCTGGATCTTTGTTGGTCTGGCAGCTGCCGTAACGATCGCCGTGATCCTCGCCCTGATCTTCCACTGGATCAAAAGTGGATTCGGCCGGTGGATGGCTGTGCTGACCATGGCCGGAGCGCTGGGAAATGCCATTGACCGTGCCATTTATGGATATGTGGTAGATATGTTTGTTATTGAACCGGTGAAGTTTATTCAGGTGTTCAATGTTGCAGATATCTTTATCACAGTAGGCGGGATCCTGTTCTGTCTTTATCTCATCATCAGCGGCGGACGTTATCAGGTCAAACGAGTCGCTTCACCCGATGGTAAACCCACTGCTAAAGCTCCCTTGGAGGAACTTGAGCCGGCAGAGGAAATCCCGGTGGCGATCGCCGAAGACGAGGAGCCCGTTCCCACGGAGGAAGTCGAGGAAACACTCGATGACGAACCGACAGAGGAAGAACCGGAAGACGCGCCTGTCGTGCCGGAATCCGAACCGGAGGATGAGGATGTAACAGAAGACTAGGAATAAGAATCCTCGGAAGAATACTGTTTGGCCTCTGTTGAATCCACGGAGGAAGAATCGGAAGAGGAAGCAGAGGAAGAACCGGAGGAAATTCTGCAGGAAGAAGTTCCTGCCCAGGAAGAACCGGAAGAAGAGGCCGCTCCAGAAGAAGAGGAACCTGCACCGGTAGAAGAGGTTGTCCCGGAAGAGGAGGCTGCACCGGACCAAGAAGCTGCTCTGGAAGAAGAGTCCGAAACGGACGAAGAGACTGTTCCGGAAGAAGACTTGTCACGGGAAGAGCCCGCACCGGCAGAGGAGGAATATCTGGAAGAGCCCACACAGATGGAAATGGATCTGGATCCGGAACCCGAAGAGGTTGTCCCCGCAGAAGAACCGGAAGAGCTCCCTGCGGCAGAACCGGAAACAGAACCTGTAGAATCAGAGACGGAAGAAGAATTCAGTTTTACACTGGAAGACATCCTGAACGAATTTCGATAATGGACGAATCTGTAATTACAATTCATGTTGAGGAGAGCGGCGAGCGCATCGACGCTCTCCTTGCGCGTTCTTTGGAAGAGACGTCCCGAAGTGCGGCGCAAAAACTCCTTCTCGCCGAACGGGTATGGAAAAACGGAAAAGCACTAAAGAAAAACTATGTCTGCCAGGCGGGCGATGTTTTGGAGATCCGGCTTCCTCCAGCAAAGGAGATTGCGCTCATTCCTCAGGATATTCCGCTGGAGATCGTCTATGAGGACGATGACCTTATCGTGATAAACAAACCGCGGGGCATGGTGGTTCATCCTGCTGCAGGACACGAGGACGGAACTCTTGTAAACGCACTTCTTTATCATTGCGGAGACAGCCTGTCCGGTATCGGCGGCGAAAAGCGCCCCGGTATCGTCCATCGCATCGACAAGGATACCTCCGGGCTGATTATCTCGGCAAAAAACGACTTCGCGCACGTCGGTCTTTCGGAGCAGCTGTCCGATCACAGCCTGTTCCGCATCTATGAGGGAATTGTTCGCGGACACATGCGGGAACCCTCCGGCACCGTAAATGCGCCCATCGGCCGGAGCACAAAGGATCGGAAAAAGATGGCCGTGAATTACAAGAACGGAAAAGACGCCGTCACACACTGGACAGTTCTTGAGGAATTTGCCGGATACTCTCATCTTCGCTGCCAACTGGAAACGGGACGGACCCATCAGATCCGTGTTCATATGGCATATCTAGGTCATCCCCTTCTGGGAGACGCGACCTACGGGGCACAGTCTCCAGACAAAGGTCTGTCCGGGCAATGCCTTCATGCCAGAGAACTGGAATTCTCACACCCCCGCACCGGGGAACTGATTCATCTGACGACAGAGCTGCCGGAATACTTCACCAGTATCCTCCGTGAGCTCTGCACTCCTCTGTAGGAGACTTCTTTGAAAATGGAGGTCAAGCGATTGAAAAAAACTGCTTTGCTGGTGACCGCAGTTCTCTCTGCGGTCTTTCTTCTGGTACCACATCTGACCGATACCGCATCAACGTTACACTTCTTTTTCACTCTGATCCTGGTACCGGCCCTCTGTGTCCTCGTGGGAGGATACGCCGGGTGGAACATCCGTTTCCGCTGGTATCTTCCCCTTATTCCTGTGGCAATGGAGTTTCTCCTTGCTCTGATATTCGGGGAGATCACCGATTCCCAAACGGTAATCTATGCCGGCTTTATGCTTCTGGTCGGTTTCACGACCCTGTTTCTTGCGGCAATGGTCCGCAGTTTTGCGCCAAAACGATAATAACAAGGAAGGTGCTGTCATGTTTCGCAATATGCTACGCAGCAAACAACAGATTCCGGAAGCGGAGTGCTTCGAGCTTCTGAAAAACGAGGTTCGCGGCGTCCTTTCCGTCTTGGGGGATAACGACTATCCTTACGGAATGCCAATCAATCATTATTACTGTGAAGAGGACGGGAAAATCTATTTTCACAGCGGACAGAGAGGACATCGGACGGATGCCATGCGCCGGCACGACAAGGCCTCTTTCTGTGTCTACGATTCCGGTTTCCGAAAGGATGACCACTGGTCTCTGAACATCCGCAGTGTCATCGTCTTCGGACGGATTGAATTTATTGAGGATCCGGAAACCATTTATTCCATCTGCAGAAAACTGTGCCATAAATTTACGGACGATGAAGCTTATATCGAAGACGAAATCCGTACTGCCGGTCCCAGAACGCTGATGTTCGCTCTTGTCCCGGAACACATCTCCGGAAAGCTTGTTAACGAAGCATGAGTACTGCAGGAAATATAATTAATATCACAGACTTTAATGCTCCGGAACTGGATGTATATGCCCGCAGGACCGAGAATCAGCTTCTGAACCGGGAACATCCTGAAGACGGTCTGTTCATTGCAGAAAGTCCGAAAGTTATCCGGCGTGCACTGGATTGCGGATATGTGCCCGTATCCTTTCTGGTCGAACAGAGACATCTATCCACAGAGGCGGCCCCAGTTCTTTCCTGCTGTCCGGAAGTCCCGGTATATACTGCAGACTATGAAGTGCTGGTTCAGCTTACCGGGTATGCGCTGACCCGCGGCATGCTGTGTGTGATGAGAAGAAAGCCTCTGCCGGATCCGAAAACGCTTCTTGAAACATCATCCCGGATCGTCGTACTGGAAAGCATTATGAATCCCACCAACATCGGTGCGATCTTCCGTTCCGCCGCTGCGCTCAACATGGACGGCATCCTTCTGACTTCGGACTGCAGCAATCCTCTTTACCGCCGATCCATACGGGTCAGCATGGGCGGGGTTTTCCAGATTCCGTGGACCTTTCTCCCGGAAAACAGAACCGGAACGCCGGATTTCCTGAAACAGCTCGGATTTTCCACTGCCGCCATGGCGCTGCGTGCTGATTCCGTGGATATCGATGATGCTCTACTGAACCGGGAACCCCGGCTTGCGATCTTTCTCGGTTCCGAGGGTGACGGTCTGATGCCGGAAACCATCCAAAGCTGTGATTATACGGTATGTATCCCCATGCAGCACGGAGTCGATTCTCTGAATGTCGCCGCTGCAAGCGCCATCGCTTTCTGGCAGCTTGGTAGATCCAAACATTAATAAAAGAAGGAGCTTTTCAGCTCCTTCTTTTTACTGATATTCCCGTTTTACCCATTCCACCACGTGCTCCCGAAATCGCTGTGTCACCGGGCTTGACATGCTCCCTTCCGGAATCGCCAGTCCGATGATCCTTTTGGCCGACGGGACCAGTTCCTTGGTCACAATATGATCATTTCTTCCTTTCAGCAGAAGCTCCGGTATAATACTGATGCCAAGCCCCTGCTCCACCATGGCGATCATGGCATAGTCGTCTTTTGTGGAATATTTGATGTTGGGATGGATCCCCGCTGCTTTCATCGCTTTCCTCGCATCATGATTGGAACTTTCCAGCAATGAGATAAACGGCTCGTTTTCACATTGCTGCAGAGGAAACCTCGGATAGCCGGCAAACCGATGATCCACCGGCAGCACCGCAAGAAGGCGGTCTTCCGCCAGCGCCTGACAGTAACAGTCTACCGCACAGGGAAGATTAATGAATCCGATGTCGATGCTTCCGTTCTGCAGCCACTGTTCAATATCAAAATAATCCCCGTTTAACAACTGGATATCAACTAGAGGATATTCTTCCTGAAACTGCTTTATGATAGGGGGCAGCCAGTGAACCGCCACGGAAGTAAATGTGCCGATGCGAATCGTTCCAGCTTCCACGCCATGGATGGAGGACACGATCTGCTTCAGCTGTTCCTGCCCGGACAAAATTCCCCTGATGGTGGGAAGAATCTGTTCCCCTTCTGCCGTAAGGCGCAGTCCGGATTTCGACCGCACCATCAGCGCAAATCCCAGCTCCTTTTCCAAGCTTTGAATACCGTGACTTACTGCAGATTGGGTGCACCCCATTTTTTTTGCCGCCCTGCTCAGGCTTTTTTCATCTATTGCGTAGACAAACATTTGATACTTTGTCAGACTGTTGGAGCTCATCGTTCTCTCCTAATATGAATTAATTTCAAGTTATTTATTTAATTATCGATTTTCTTCATATTAGTTCAATTTTTGGAGATTATCAAGGGGTTCCTCCTTTTTTATATAATTGTATCTCTTTTCCATTTTTTCTATAATTTTCGAGTGCACAATTTTTTGTTCACGGAAGAAAATGTAGTAGGAGAATAACAATGTCATCATCTTTGATCTGTATCCTGATCGCCATTGCTGTTTATCTGATCGGCATGCTCGCCATCGGCGCGTATTATTCCAAAGACCAGAAAACCTCCGGCGATTTCTATCTCGGTGGCCGCAAACTCGGCCCCGTGGTAACCGCGATGAGCACAGAAGCTTCGGACATGTCCGGCTGGCTGCTCATGGGTCTTCCCGGCTTAGCCTATTTTACCGGAATCTGTGACCCGGGCTGGACCGCCATCGGTCTGGCTGTCGGCACTTATTTTAACTGGCTTCTGGTTGCCAAACGGCTTCGTATCTACTCCACTGAGCTGGACGCTATTACCATCCCGGACTTTTTCGCCAAACGATTTCATGATAACTCCGGCCTGATCGAAGGCATCGCAGCGCTGATCGTCATCATTTTCTTTGTCCCGTATGTGGCTTCCGGCTTTGCTGCCTGCGGCAAGCTGTTCATGAACCTGTTTGGGGCAAGCTACATGCCTACTATGATCATCAGCGCCATCGTCATTGTGGCTTACTGTGCCATGGGCGGTTTTATGGCTGCCAGCATTACCAGTCTGATTCAGAGTTTCGTCATGACGTTCGCTCTGGTCGCAATCCTCTTTTACGGAATCAATGTGGCCGGCGGTTGGGATGCTGTTGTCGACAACGCCAGAGCGGTTGGCGGATATCTCAGCCTGAAAAGCTCCGGAAACGTTCTGACAGGAGAGATTTCTCCCTATGGTGCCATTACAGTGCTGTCCACCATGGCATGGGGCCTTGGCTATTTCGGTATGCCTCATGTCCTTCTCCACTTTATGGCGGTAGAAGATGAAAACAAATTGAAGGTCTCCCGGCGTATCGGTACTGTGTGGGTTATCATCTCCATGACGGTTGCCGTGCTCATCGGAATCATCGGCTATGCCCTGGCCAACAAAGGCGTTATCGCCGGCTTTGACTCCAGTTCCGCTGCAGAGGCAATCATTGTGCGGATCTCTAATCTGATGGCCTCTCACGGTATCATTCCCGCACTGCTGGCCGGTGTGATTCTGGCAGGTATCCTTTCCTCCACCATGTCCACCGCAGATGCACAGCTGCTCGCCGCAGCTTCCGGAATCAGCCAGAATATTCTGCAGGGAGTATTTCATATCAACCTTACGGATAAACAGAGCATGACCATCGCACGTATCACGGTTATCGTTATTGCGGTTCTTGGTGTGTTCCTGGCACGTGACCCGAACAGCTCGGTCTTTATGATCGTTTCCTTTGCGTGGGCCGGTTTCGGTGCCACCTTTGGTCCGGTCATGCTGTTTGCTCTGTTCTGGAAACGAACCACCCGCTGGGGCGTGCTTTCCGGTATGGTATCCGGCGGCATTATGATCTTTGTATGGAAGTTCCTCGTTCGTCCGCTGGGCGGTGCATGGAATATCTATGAACTGCTCCCCGCGTTCATCGTTGCCAGCTTCTTTATCGTTGTTGTCAGCCTGATTACCAAGAAGCCTGACGCTGCGATCCTGCGAGAATACGATGATGTCAATGCCAGAATGAAGGCATAACAGACGGATCTTTCCGATAAAATGAAAAAAACGGACTTGCTGAAATGTACTCAGCAAGTCCGTTTTTCTTGTTATTCTTCCGGTTCCGGATCCTCTCTCCGGATCAGCAGACGTTCTACCCGCCGCTCTTCCGTCTCGAGAATCGTCAGGACCAGATTCTCATAGATGATCTGGTCTTCCGGTTCCGGAAAACCGTTATTCAGTTCGATGGCCCATCCTCCGACCGTGTCGCTGTCAAAGTCGAACTCATCCTCGGGGATCTCCATCAGTTCCAGAAATTCCGAGATCGCCATGTCTCCGTCGATCTCATAGCTTCCATTCGGCTGGATGGTATAGTTCGGTTCGACAATATCTGTTTCGTCCCAGATATCTCCCACGATCTGTTCCAGCACGTCTTCCATACTGACGACGCCCAGCGTTCCGCCGTATTCATCGGTCACGATGGCAAGGTGCTGCTGTGCGAGTCGAAGTTCATTGAGGACGGCGGGAAGCCGCATGGTTTTGTATACAAAGCATGGCGGCATGAGCAGTTCCCGGATGTCCGGCTGTTCCTCATCCGTCAGAGCCTTCAGGAAATGATTCAGGTAGAGCACCCCGATGATGTTGTCGATGCTGTCTTCATAGACCGGCAGTCTCGAATAGGTAGCGGATTCAACCACTTCCAGAATCTCTTCCCAGTCATCATCAATATCCAGTGCAACCATATCCACACGTGCAGTCATGACTTCATTGGCCTGGATCTCGGAGAAGTCAATCGCCGCTTTCACAAGTTCCGACTGATCTTCATCCAGAACATCTTCGTCTTCTGCCGTGTCGATGATCGTCTGCAGTTCTTCCACGCTGCGGTCTTCTTCCGGTTCACCCTTCATACCGACCGTAATAAGATTTACAAGTCCTACGACTAACCATGTTATAGGATAGAAGCAGATACGCAGTATCTGGATCGCCCTCGCATTGGCGATTGCATATCGGGTTGCATTCTGCTTTGCCATGATTTTCGGGATCGTTTCCCCGAAAATCACCACGATGATGGTAATCAGGATCGTAGACAGCCAGGTAAAGGATGCACCCAGCAGCCGAAGCACCAGAATGGAGCTGAGTGATGAGGCCGCTATGTTGACCAGATTGTTCCCGATCAGAATCGTAGACAGAGAGTCATCAAATTTTTCTGCCAGTTTCAGTGCCCGCGCGGCTCTCTTGTCGCCGTCCTCTGCAAAGTTCTCCAGACGAATCTGGTTGCATGAGGAATAGGCCATTTCCGAAGCGGAGAAGAAGCTGGACAAAAGCACACAGACAATGATCGCAATAATATTCCAGATCATGCTTCACCCTCCTCTCCGTCGTCCGGATCAGAAGGAGCCAGTTTCTGGACCTGAAGCATCAGAATTCGGTTGTGCTCCATCGCACTGATCGTAATCTGCATTCCTGCATATTCAAACTGATCTCCCTCCTGCGGGATTCGGGAAAACTGTTCATATGCCAGTTCGCCCATCAGTTTATTCGTCAGCTCCTCATCATCTTCGTCGTCAACTTCCAGGTCCAGTTCGTCCAGAACATCCCCCAGGGTCTCCTGGGAATCCACCTCATAGAGGTCTTCTCCGATCTGCCGGATTGGTTCCATGGCAACATCGTCTTCATCCCAGATCTCGCCGACCAGTTCCTCGAGGATATCTTCCACGGTAATGATACCTCTGGTCCCGCCGAAGTTGTCGGTAATGACAGCCATATTCAGTTTCTTGCGGGACATGATGGACAGAAGTTCATCGATCTTGATGGAAGAATGGACAAAATACGGTTCATCCAGCAAAGGACCGATATCCAGATGATCTTTATTATGAAGATACTCCTTAATAAAGGTTCGAATCTGTAAAATCCCGATGATATTATCCACACTTCCCGAATAAACCGGGATCCGGCTATGAGTCTCCTTTTTAATCAGCTCCAGGATCTCATCCGGTGATTTTTCGATATCCACAGCTACCAGATCCACACGGCTGGTGAGCACGCTCTCTGCGGTAACATCGCCAAACTGCAATGCCGACGAAATCAGATCACTCTGTTCTTCATCCAGAGAGCCCTCCTCCGCCATATCTTCGATGATGTCGTACAGCTCCTCTTCTGTAACCGAAGCTTCCGGCTCCCTTCTGGCCAAACGGGAAACGCCGTTTCCAATCATGGTAAGAAAGGCCGACAGTGGCTGCAGGAGGACCATAAACAGATGAAGGGATCCTGCCGTAACCAGACAGATGTGTTCACTGTACTTTTTGGCAATACTCTTGGGCAGCATCTCTCCGAAGAAGAACATCGCCAGAGTCACCAGCAATGTTGAGATCGTCACTGCCGAAAGTCCCCATATCCGGGTCACGGCTACCGTCACCACGGATGCTGCGGTCAGATGAATAATATTGGTGCAAATTAAGATCGTTGTTACTGCCCGGTCAAAATTATCCGTGATCCACAGAGCCTTTTTTGCTCGGTTGTCTCCACGGTCCTGATCCGTCTTCAGCTTTGTCTGTGAAACCGATGCAAAGGCCGTTTCTACCAGTGCAAAATACATGGCACACAGAATCAGAACTGCAGTAACAATAAACGACAATCGACTGCCGTCATCCATAAAGGATCTTCACACTCCTATGTCATTGTGCGGAACCCGCACAAAATCGAATACTTAAAAATAACTTTTATCATAAAGACTATGCAAAGTCAAATGATCGATCAGTGCCGGTAGCTTGCCATGGCCTCCATGACTTCATACCGTTCCATCTGCAGGCTCTTTTTCATCTGCAGGGCCTCTTCAATGGGAAGTTCTACCATGTTTCCGCTCCGAGTTGCAATGATGATATTGTTCCTTCCTTCAGTCAGCGCCTTCACCGCGTGATAACCCATGCGGGTAGCACATTCGCGGTCTCTTGCCGACGGAGTGCCGCCGCGCTGAATATGACCCAGAACGGTGACCCGGGGATCCAGCCCGATCTCCTGCCGGATCTGCTCCCCGATCTTATAGGCCTTTCCTGCTCCTTCCGCAACAACGATCATGAAGTGAGTGTGTCCGACGATGCGTGCGTTGCGGATCTTTTCAATAACATCCTTCTGCAGATTCCATTCGATTTCCGGAACCAGGACCGCCGTTGCACCGACTGCAATTCCCACATACAGCGCCAGATATCCGGCATTGCGACCCATGACTTCAACGATGGAGCAACGTTCGTGCGCCTGCATGGTGTCCCTCAGTTTGTCGATGCATTCGATGGCGGTATTGCATGCCGTATCGAATCCAATGGTGTAGTGTGTACAACCGATATCATTGTCGATGGTTGCAGGGATCCCTATCACAGGAATTCCCAGTCGGCTCAGCTCCAGAGCGCCACGGAACGTGCCGTCACCACCGATGGCAATGACTCCGTCCAGTCCCAGAAGTTTGCAGTTTGCTGCCGCTTTCTGTCTGCCCTTCTCCGTCATGAACTCTTCACTTCTTGCCGTATACAGTGCTGTTCCGCCGCTGGAAAGGATGTGGGAAACACTGACACTGTCCATTTTTACAAAGTCATTATTGATCAGGCCGTTCCACCCTCTCTTGATGCCGATACACTCGACATCGAACGCCAGCGCGCCGCGAACCACCGCGCGAACGGCGGCATTCATTCCCGGAGCATCTCCGCCGCTGGTAAGAACTCCTATGCGTTTGATTTCTGCCATTTTTCTACTCCTTGTTTTCCAGATTGCACTATCTGCCCATTTCTAACGGATTACTACGTTTTCTTCTCCCAGCATTTCTTTCAATTCTGAAACCAGTGCCGGGTGGATGACACATCGTGTCCCAAGTTTCTTTTTCTCCTGCGCACAGTATATGACCATGGGCTCCGTTCCGGGGAACATGTTCAGTATCAGCTGGATCCGATGCATTGCCGAATCCCCCTGTGCCGGTACTTTCACCCAAAGCGTCTGCGGTCTTGACTGGTCCTGCGGTTCCGGATCGGGCACCGCAGTTTCCGCCGTTTTCCGTTCTGCAGCCAGCGTCTCGCTGGTCAGAGGGAGGATCTCATCCACCATCAGGATGGGTTCCTTTTCATCCCGGGCGGAGATCCGACCTTTTGCAAGTATGGAGTTGTTCGCCACCATGTACTGACTGGAAACATTAATTGTCTTTTCAAAAACCATCATTTCCAGTGTTCCGGTATCGTCTTCCAACTCCACATATGCCATCAGCGTGTTGTTTTTCGTGGTCCTTGTTTTTGCGCTGTTGATCACACCTGCCAGCGTGACCCGTTGATTGTCATGATACCGTTCCGGACCACCTTCCTGAGAGAAATCCGTCAGGATGGATCCGATGGGGCTTGCTCCGATCTGCCGGATGGCATCGTGGTATTCATCCATCGGGTGGCCGGTAAGGTAAAGCCCGGTTACCTCCTTTTCCATGGACATCTTTTCCCGCTTGGAAAACTCCTGAACGTCCGGAATGGGGATCTCATCACCCGAGGTTTCCTCCTGCTGGGAAAAGTCAGAAAACAGATCCATCTGTCCGGCAATGTTCTTGGAAATATCCGAATTGATGCTGTCCAGTACCGTCTCATAC
>R23__coassemble_734_pt1 | contig 19527 bp, 34 predicted proteins | sample R23__metabat2_high_PE_023 | metagenome-assembled genome bin R23
ATCTGAAAGAGTTCCGTCTTGAGAATGCAGATGAAATGAATGTTGGCGACGTCATCAAGGCAGACGTATTTGCTGCCGGCGAAAAAGTCGACGTCACTGGCGTGAGCAAAGGTCACGGCTACCAGGGCGTTATCAAACGTCACGGTGCACAGAGAACCCCGATGAGCCACGGCGGCGGCCCGGTCCACCGTCATCTCGGCTCCATGGGCTCCAGCACCGATCCCAGCCGTATCTTTAAAGGACACATCGGCGCCGGTCATATGGGCGTTGAACAGGTCACCGTTCAGAATCTGGATGTCGTTCAGGTTGATCCGGAACTGAATATGCTGGTTATCCGCGGAGCCATTCCCGGCCCCAAAGGCGGAATCGTTTATGTAAAGAGCACCGCAAAGACTCAGCCCGTCAAGAAGGGCGAGGGTGCAGGCATCAGCCTCAACCCGCAGAAAGCTTCTGCCCGTGTCAACCCGCAGAAGGCCTCTGCGCGTAACAAATAAGGAAGGAGAGTATCGGAAATGCCTAAAGCTAACGTATTCAATATGGATGGCAAAAAAGTCGGCGAGATCGATCTCTCTGAAGCCATCTTTGGTATCGAACCCAACAAAAATGTTATGTATGATTCCGTTAAGAATCATCTTGCAAACTGCCGTCAGGGTACCCAGAGCGCACTCACCAAGGGTGAGGTCAGCTACACCACCAAGAAACCCTGGAGACAGAAGGGCACAGGCCGTGCACGCGCCGGCTATGCCGGATCCCCGGTATGGACCCACGGCGGCGTAGCATTCGCTCCGAAGCCCCGTGATTACAGCTACACGCTGAACAAGAAGGTCAGACGCCTGGCTCTGAAGTCTGCTCTGTCCTCCAAAGCTGCAGAAGAGAATGAAGTGATTGTCATCGACGGTCTGAAGATGGATGAAATCAAGACCAAGGCTTTCAAAGCATTCCTTAACAGCGTCGGCGCCGACGGAAAAGCACTGGTCATCACTGAGAACGTCAATGAAAACGTGATCAAGTCCGCCAGAAACATCCCCGGTGTCACCACTACTACCGCAACCATTCTCAGCCCGTACATGATTCTTACCTCCGGTAAGCTGGTCATTGACAAGGCTGCCCTGGCAAAGATTGAGGAGGTGTATGCATAATGGCAAAGACCGCATATGATGTCGTGATTCGCCCCATCATCACCGAGCAGTCCATGGAAGACGTCGATATCAAAAAGTACGTATTCCAGGTCGCCAAGGATGCTAACAAGGTGGAAATCAAAAAGGCAATTGAAGAGATTTTTGATGTGACTGTCATTAAAGTCACCACCACGAATGTACATGGTAAAGAGAAACGTCAGGGACGTTTCCCCGCTGGCAAAACTGCCTCCTGGAAGAAAGCGGTCGTCAAACTGAGCGCTGACTCCAAGAACATCGAACTGTTCGAAGGCATGTCGTAATAGGGGAGGTAAGAAACAATGTCTATTAAAACATACAGACCGACTACTCCGGCCCGCAGACAGATGACCGTTTCGGGCTTTGACGGAGTAGACAAACATGCTTCTCCTGAGAAGAGCCTGGTTGAGCCGCTGAAAAAGCATGCCGGACGCAACTCTTCCGGAAGCATCACCGTTCGCCACAAAGGCGGCGGCAACCGTCAGAAATACAGAATCATCGATTTCAAACGCGACAAGATGGATATGCCCGCTGTCGTTCAGCGTCTGGAGTATGACCCTAACCGCTCCGCTTTCATCGCTCTGGTGAAATACGAAGACGGTGAGCTGAGATACATCGTTGCTCCTGTCGGCCTGAAGGCCGGGGACACCGTTCTCTCCTCCACTGCTGCCGATATCAAACCGGGCAACTGCCTGCCGCTGGAGAACATTCCTGTCGGTACCATGATCCACAACATCGAGCTCTATCCGGGCAAAGGTGCACAGCTGGTTCGTTCCGCAGGCTGCTCCGCTCAGCTGATGGCAAAAGAGGGTGGCATGGCCACTATCCGCCTGACTTCCGGTGAGTACCGCAAGGTGCGTCTGGAGTGCAAGGCTTCTATCGGCCAGGTCGGCAACATCGACCACGGCAACATCCACATCGGCAAAGCCGGTCGCAAACGCCACATGGGCGTACGTCCCACCGTTCGCGGTTCCGTCATGAACCCGAATGACCATCCGCACGGCGGCGGCGAAGGTAAGTCTCCTGTCGGACGTCCCGGCCCTGTAACGCCTTGGGGCAAACCGGCACTGGGCTACAAGACCCGCAAAACAAAGAATCGTACGGATAAGTTCATCGTGAAACGCCGTAACGAGAAGTAAGGAGGGAAATGAGTAAATGAGCAGAAGTGTCAAGAAAGGCCCTTACGCAGCTCCTGAACTGCTGAAGAGAGTCGATGAAATGAACAAATCAGGCAACAAGCAGGTTCTGAAAACCTGGAGTCGTTCCTCTACCATATTCCCTTCCTTCGTAGGTCATACTATTGCGGTCCATGACGGACGCCGTCATGTTCCCGTGTATATCACCGAGGATATGGTTGGTCACAAACTGGGTGAGTTCGCTCCCACCAGAACCTTCCGTGGACACTCCGGTGTTAAGACCGATAAGTAAGGAGGAGTTTGAATAATGGACGAAAAGAAAACAGCTCGCGCTGAAGCGAAATATGTTCGTATCGCTCCTCGTAAAATCCAGATCATCTGCGACATGATCCGCGGAGAGAAAACGGACCTGGCGATGGCTTACATGAAGAACACTCCGAAAGCCGGTTGTGAAGTCATGACCAAGCTCCTCAAGAGTGCATGTGCCAACGCTGAGAACAACTTCGAAATGGATCCGGAAAAGCTGTATGTAGCAGAAGCTTACTGCGGCGCCGGCCCCATTCTGAAACGCGGTATGCCCCGCGCACAGGGACGTATGTACCGCATCAATAAAAGAACCAGCCACATCACCATCGTCGTGGCTGAGAAAGACTAAGGGAAGGAGGCAGAATCAATGGGACAGAAAGTAAATCCGCATGGACTCCGTGTTGGTGTCATTAAAGATTGGGATTCCAGATGGTATGCAAGACCGGATAAAGTGGGAGACCTGATCGTAGAAGATCACAAAATTCGTGATTATCTGAAAAAGAATCTTTATTCTGCCGGTGTTCCCACCATCGAGATCGAAAGAGATTCCGCAAAAGTACGCGTGTTCATTCACTGTGCAAGACCCGGTGTCGTTATCGGCAAGGGCGGCCAGGAGATCGAGAAGCTGCGTGCATCTGTTGAGAAGCTGATCGGCAAGCCCGTCGCACTCTCTATCGTTGAAGTTCGCACTCCGGATACCAATGCTCAGCTGGTTGCAGAGAACATTGCTCAGCAGCTGGAAAAGAGAATCGGCTTCCGCCGTGCCATGAAGAATGCCATCGGCCGCGCCATGAGAATGGGCGCCCGCGGTATCAAGGTGAAATGTAGCGGCCGTCTCGGCGGTGCTGAAATCGCCAGATCCGAGGCATATCATGAGGGAACCATTCCTCTGCAGACTCTTCGTGCAGACATCGATTACGGTTTTGCAGAAGCAGCAACTACTTATGGCCGTATCGGCGTAAAGGTTTGGATCTACAAGGGAGAAGTCCTCTCCCAGACTCTGCGCAGCACCCCGCGCACCATGGATCTGAACAAGCCGGCTGACAGACGTCGTCGCAACAACGACCGTCGCGGTGGACACAACGATCGCCGCGGAAACGGCTACAACCGTGACCGCAATGCCAATGGCAATCGTCAGGGCGGCTACAACCGCAACGACCGCCAGGGTGGCTACAACCGCAACAACGGCGGTTTCCGCAAGAACAACCAGGAAGGCGGAGAGCGCAAACCCCGTCAGGCTGCACCGGCAGCTGCTCCTCAGGAAGGAGGAAATGACTGATGTTAATGCCGAAAAGAGTTAAATACCGCAGAGTACAGCGTGGTCGCATGAAGGGTAAAGCAACCCGCGGCAACAAAGTATCTTACGGTGAATACGGCCTGGCGGCTGTAGAGCCCGGCTGGATTACTTCCAACCAGATCGAGGCTTCTCGTGTAGCCATGACCCGTTATACAAAACGTGGCGGTCAGGTTTGGATCAAGATTTTCCCGGATAAGCCCGTCACTGCAAAACCTGCAGAGACCCGTATGGGTTCCGGTAAAGGCTCCCCGGAATACTGGGTAGCAGTTGTAAAACCCGGTCGTGTAATGTTTGAGATTGCTGGTGTCAGCGAAGCTGCAGCACGCGAAGCACTTCGTCTGGCCAGCCATAAACTGCCTATCAAGACGAAGATCGTCAAGAAAGGCGAAGAGACCGAGAAGGTTGGTGATTAAGATGAAGGCAAATGAAATTCGTTCACTGTCAGTTGAAGAACTGAATACTAAGCTCGTTGATCTTAAGAAAGACCTGTTCATGCTTCGCATGCAACACGCAACCAATCATCTTGACAACCCGACGCAGATTACTGCAGTGCGCCGCGACATCGCGCGTGTCAAGACGGTTCTCCGCGAGAAAGAGCAGGAGGTAGGCTAATATGGATGAACAGAGAAAATCTTCCCGTAAGACCCGTGTCGGCAAAGTAGTTTCCGACAAGATGGACAAGACTGTAGTCGTTGCGGTTTCTGACCGTGTGGCTCACAAGAGATATAAAAAGATTATTGGTAGAACTTATCGCCTGAAAGCACATGATGAAAAGAATGAATGCAACAATGGCGATACCGTCAGAGTAATGGAGACCCGTCCTCTGTCCAAGGACAAGAGATGGCGCGTTGTTGAAATTATTGAGAAAGCTAAGTAAGGGGGCGGCATAATGATACAGGAAGAAACCTATCTGAAGGTCGCTGATAACACAGGCGCCAAAGAAATCAAATGCATTCGCGTGCTCGGTGGTTCCAAGCGCAAATACGCAAGCATCGGTGATGTCATTGTTGCTTCCGTACGTAAATGCAATCCGGGCGGACAGGTAAAGAAAGGCGATGTCGTCAAGGCAGTTATCGTCCGTACCGTGAAGCCGGTTCGCAGAGCCGATGGTACCTATGTACGTTTCGATGAGAATGCAGCAGTTCTTCTGGGCGAAGACAAAAACCCGCGCGGCACCCGTATTTTTGGGCCAGTCGCCCGTGAGCTCCGTGACAAGGAATACATGAAGATCCTGTCTCTGGCTCCCGAAGTGATTTAAAGGATGGTGCAGACAATGAATATCAGAAAAGACGATAAAGTTATTGTACTGTCTGGCAAAGACAAGGGTAAAACCGGCGTGGTTCTGGCTGCAGACCCCAAGAACGGCAAAGTAATCGTGGAAGGCGTAAACGTTGCAACCAAGCATCAGGCACCCCGCAGACAGGGTGACGAAGGTGGAATCATCCATGTGGAGATCCCGATGTACGTCAGCAAAGTCCAGCTGGTATGCCCGAAATGCGGCAAAGCAACCCGCGTCGGCCACAGAATCAATGACGGTGAAAAAGTCCGTGTATGCCGCAAGTGCGGCGAAGAAATCTGAGAAGGGAGCGTGACTTGAATTATGCCAGAAATGAAAGATAAATATCTCAATGAAGTAGCTCCTGCTCTGATGGAAAAATTCCAGTACAAGTCCACCATGCAGATCCCCAAGATCGATAAGATCGTTGTATCCGTCGGATGCGGCGACTGCAAGGACAACGCAAAAGCACTGGATGCAGTTATCAAAGACATTTCTACCATCACTGGTCAGCATGCTGTTGCCACTGTGGCAAAGAAATCCGTTGCTAACTTCAAACTTCGTGAAGGTCAGCACGTCGGTGTTAAAGTAACACTGCGTCAGGACCGCATGTGGGATTTCCTGGATCGTCTGTTCAACGTGGCACTTCCCCGTGTCCGTGACTTCCGCGGTATTTCCGCTGATGCCTTCGATGGCCGCGGCAACTACAGCCTGGGTCTGAAGGAACAGATCATCTTCCCGGAGATCGAGTATGACAAAATCGAGCAGCTGCGTGGTATGAACATCGCAATCACCACCACCGCTCAGACCGATGAAGAAGCAAGAGAGCTGCTCCGTCTGATGGGCGCTCCGTTTGCAAACTGAGGAAGGGAGTTTCGCTATGGCAAAGACATCGATGAAAATTAAACAGCAGCGTCCTGCTAAGTACTCCACCCGTCAGTACAATCGCTGCAAAATCTGCGGTCGTCCGCATGCTTATCTTCGCAACTACGGCATCTGCCGTATCTGCTTCCGTGAGCTGGCCTACAAAGGCGAGATCCCCGGAGTCAGAAAAGCAAGCTGGTAATCCAGCAGTCATTTATCAATACTGTCTGTGAGGCGAAAGCCTCACGGGCCGATTGAATAGATTTGACGGCTTCGAGAAAGAAACCGTCAGGACGGCGAAAGGCCTTGTCCAATCAAGTATTGGCACGGAACCTCGCCGCCTAAACCGAAAACACGGTAACTTCGAACAAGGAGGAAAAAACAATGCAAATCACAGATCCGATTGCCGATATGCTGACTAGAATCCGCAATGCCGGTACTGCAAAGCATGAGACAGTCGACGTTCCCGCATCCAAGATGAAGAAGGCTATTGCTGAGATCCTCAACAACGAGGGCTATATCAAGAGCTATCAGATGCTGGATGACGGAACCCAGGGAATTATCCGAATCACCTTGAAGTATCTTCCGGGTAAAGTAAACGCCATTCAGGGCCTGCGCCGGGTTTCCAAACCGGGCCTGCGTGTTTACGCCGGTGCTGATGAGCTTCCCAAGGTCCTCAAAGGCCTCGGAATTGCCATCATTTCCACTTCCAAGGGCGTCATGACCGACCACCAGGCACGCAAAGAGCATGTCGGCGGCGAAGTCCTGGCATTCGTATGGTAAGGGGGTAACGGATTATGTCTAGAATAGGAAGAGCTCCAATTACCGTTCCCGCAGGTGTAGAGATCAAAGTAGCAGATGACAATACCGTCACTGTTAAGGGTCCGAAGGGCACTCTGTCCCAGAAGATCGTTCCGCAGATCTCCGTGGAATTAGGCGAAGGTGTCATTAATGTGACCCGTGACAACGACAGCAAGGAATCCCGTTCTCTCCACGGCCTTTCCAGAACTCTGATCAACAACATGGTGGTCGGTGTTACCGAAGGCTTCTCCAAGAAACTGGAGATCAACGGCGTTGGCTATCGTGCATCCAAAGAGGGCAAGAACCTGGTCATGAACCTTGGTTATTCCCATCAGGTCATCGTTTCCGAGACCGAAGACATCACCATCGATGTCCCCGATGCAAACCACGTTGTCATCAATGGCATTGACAAGCAGAAGGTCGGCCAGTTTGCAGCAGAAGTTCGTGGCAAGAGACCTCCCGAACCCTACAAGGGCAAAGGAATCAAATATGATTACGAACATATCCGCCGCAAAGAAGGCAAGACTGGTGCTAAATAAAGGGAGGTGTGCCTGAATGATTAAAAGACCTGATACAAAGGGACAGCGTTTAAAACGCCATGCCAGAGTACGCGGTAAGATCTCCGGCACAGCCGAGAGACCCCGACTTAGCGTATTCCGCAGTGAAAGCAATATCTATGCTCAGATCATTGACGATGTGGCAGGAAACACTCTCTGCTCCGCATCTACCGTTGAGAAGGGCTTTGAAGGAAACGGCGGCAACGTCGAAGCAGCCAAGAAGATTGGCGAGACCATTGCTAAACGCGCACTGGAAAAGGGCATTGAGAATGTCGTTTTCGATCGTGGTGGATACATCTATCACGGACGTGTTGCAGCACTGGCAGAGGGTGCCCGTGAGGGCGGCCTGAAATTCTAAGGGAGGGACGAGTAAATGGCATATAATAACGATAGAGCTCGCCGCAATCGCGACGAAGAAGCCTCTGAATTTACTGAAAAGGTCGTCTCCCTGAACCGTGTTTCTAAGACTGTTAAAGGCGGACGTGTTCAGAAGTTCTCCGCTCTTTGCGTTGTCGGCGACGGCAAGGGCCGTGTTGGTTACGGTCTGGGCAAAGCAGGCGAAGTTTCCGAAGCAATCCGCAAGGGTCTGGAAGACGCCAAAAAGAATATTGTCAACATCACCATGTACGGCGACACCATTCCTCACGAAGTGATCGGTGAATTTGGCGCCGGACGTGTTCTGCTGAAACCGGCTCCGGAAGGCACTGGCGTTATCGCCGGCGGCGCTGTCCGTGCAGTGGTTGAAGCAGCTGGCATCAAGAACATTCGTACGAAGTGCCTGCGCTCCAACAACCCTGCGAACGTGGTTGCAGCAACGATGGAAGGCCTCAAATCTCTGAGAGATGCAGCAGAAGTTGCAGCCGTTCGCGGCAAGACTGCTTCTGAGATTCTGCGTTAAGGAGGTTGCATCATGGCAGATAAGACAATCAAAATTAAGCTGGTAAAAAGCTTAAATGGTAGACTGGACAAGCACATTGCCACCGCAAACTCTCTGGGTCTGCACAAGATCGGCAATGAGACCGTTCAGCCGGACAATCCTCAGACCAGAGGAAAGATCGCACAGATCGGTTACCTCCTCCAGGTAACAGAAGATTAAGGAGGGCAACGAGAATGTATATTAATGAACTTTCTCCGGTTGAAGGCTCCACCCACGTTGCAAAACGCAAGGGTAGAGGCCATGCAACTGGCAATGGCAAAACCGCAGGACGCGGCCACAAGGGTCAGAAAGCCCGCAGCGGCGGCGGTACCCGTATCGGTTTCGAAGGCGGCCAGATGCCCTTAGCACGTCGTATCCCCAAAAGAGGCTTCAACAACATTTTTGCCAAGCCTCTGGAAGCAATCAATGTTTCTGCTCTGGATAAGTTCGAAGACGGCGCAGTCGTTGATGCACAGGCACTGCTGGATGCAGGTATCCTCTCCAAGTGCCGCTACGGCGTAAAGATTCTGGGACGTGGTGAGGTCACCAAGAAACTCACGGTTAAAGCTTCTGCTTTTTCCGAGTCTGCTAAAGAGAAAATCGAAGCAGCTGGCGGAAAGGCCGAGGTGGTATAAGTGCTGAAGACATTACGTAATGCTTGGCGTATTGAAGATCTCCGCAAGAAGATCCTCTTTACTCTGCTGATCATCCTGCTTTACCGTCTTGGAAATGCAGTTCCTGTCCCGTATGTCAATACTGCACTTCTGGCAGAATATTTTGCCAGCCTGCAGAACACGGTTCTCGGACTTTATAACGTAATGTCTGGTGGAGCATTCTCGGAAGCCACGATTTTTGCTCTGTCAATTCAGCCGTACATCAATGCTTCCATTATTATTCAGCTTCTGACTATTGCAATCCCGGCTTTGGAGCGCATGAGCCGTGATGAGGGCGAGGAAGGCAAAAAGAAAATTGCTTCCATTACCCGTTACTCCACAGTTGCAATCGGTCTTCTTCAGGGCTTTGCTTACTACATGCTCATGAAGAACAACTCTCTGATTGTTTCTGAGTATGCCTCCAGCATCTGGGCTGCAATCGTTATCATCCTGACCTTTACCACCGGTTCTGCCATCATTATGTGGATGGGCGAACAGATTACCGAGTTTGGTATCGGCAATGGTATCTCGATCATCCTGTTTGCAAGTATCGTATCGAGACTTCCCAATGCCGTGGTCACGACGATCAACAATGTTTCTACAGGCGACCTTCAGTGGTGGGCAGCACTGCTGATGTTCCTGGGAGCAGTTGCAATCGTAATCCTCATCGTCTATGTCAGCGATGCGGAACGCCGGATCCCCATCCAGTACTCCAAGAGAGTGGTTGGAAGAAAGATCTACGGCGGTCTGTCGACATCTCTGCCGATGAAGGTAAACATGTCCGGCGTTCTGCCGATCATCTTTGCTCAGTCTATTGCAGCTCTTCCGGCTACTGTTTGTGCGTTTGTAAGCAAATGGCAGAACAGCTGGATTATGAAGAATGTATTTGATACGACCACATGGCCTTACGTAATCATTTACTTCCTTCTGATCATCTTCTTCGCATACTTCTATTCAACGATTCAGTTCAATCCCATCGAGGTGTCGAACAATCTGAGAAAGAACGGTGGCTACATCCCCGGTTATCGTCCGGGTAAGCCGACCAGCGAATTTCTGCAGAAGGTATTGAATAAGATCACGCTGTTCGGCGCGATCTATCTCGGAATCGTAGCAATTGTTCCGATTATAGTTACAATGTTCAGTGACGTTGCACAGAAGACCGGACTGAGCATCGGCGGAACATCCATCATCATCGTTGTCGGTGTTGCTCTGGAGACCGTCCGTGCACTGGAGGCCCAGATGCTGATGCGCAACTACAAAGGATTTCTTAGTTAAACACTAAGGGGAGACATATCATGAAACTTATTTTATTAGGTGCTCCTGGTGCTGGAAAAGGCACTCAGGCAGATATTCTTAGCAAGATTCTGAACATCCCGACAATTTCTACCGGAAACATTCTCCGTGCTGCAGTAAAGAACCAGACTCCTATCGGCCTGAAGGCCAAGGAGTACATGGATGCCGGCGCACTGGTGCCCGATGAAGTCATCATCGGAATCATTGCCGAGCGTCTTGCAGAGCCGGATTGTGCAGACGGTTACATTCTGGACGGTGTGCCCCGTACGATTCCCCAGGCAGAAGCTATGGAAAAGAACGGTGTAGAGATTGACTGTGCTCTGTCTTTGGAGGTAGAGGACCAGACGATCATCGACCGTATGTCCGGACGCAGAACCTGCCCGGCCTGCGGCGCATCCTTCCATGTAGTCAGCAACCCGCCCAAACAGGACGGAATCTGCGATTCCTGCGGTGCAGAACTTACCATTCGTAAGGATGATGCACCGGAGACCGTAAAAGCCAGACTCAGCACTTACCATAAAGAAACCGAACCGCTGAAAGCGTTCTATGCAGAGCGCGGAAAACTGAAAGAGGTCGAGGGCAAGTCCACGATCGATGCTACTACGGAAGCGGTAAAGGAAGCTCTGGGAATCTGAAATGGCTGAAGCGATCATCATAAAGTCTCCCAGCGATATCGAACACATGCGGCGAGCCGGCAAGATTGCCTCCGAGGCTCGTTCCATTGGAAGGCAGGCTGTCGCCGCAGGTGTTTCCACACGCGAGATAGACCGGGAGATTCATGATTTCATTACTAAGAGTGGAGCAATACCTACTTTCCTTGGTTATGGCGGATTTCCTGCCAGTGCCTGCATCTCTGTCAATGAGGAGATCATTCACGGCATTCCGGGTAAACGGAAGATCAAGGATGGCGATATCGTCTCCATCGATGTTGGTGCAACATTTGAAGGGTTTGTCGGAGACTGTGCCGGAACTTTCTACTGCGGGGAGATCTCGCAGGAGGCACAGAATCTTATCAACGTAACTCGTCAGAGTTTCTTTGAAGCACTGAAATATGCCCGCGTGGGATACCGGATCTCCGATATCGGCGCTGCGGTGCAGGAGTACGCGGAATCTCATGGCTGCTCTGTCGTCCGGGAATATGTCGGACATGGAGTGGGAAGAGAGATGCATCAGGCACCGGAAGTACCGAACTACGGACGACCCGGCCACGGTCCCCGGCTTGTTGCCGGAATGACCATTGCCATTGAGCCGATGCTGTGTGCCGGCGACTGTGCCATCGAACAGCTGTCCGACGGCTGGACGGTAGTCACAAAAGACCGCTCTCTGGCAGGGCATTACGAAAATACCATTTTAATTACCGACGGCGATCCAGAAATACTGACCATGTCAGAAGGATTTGATGCATAAGCATCATGGATGGACTTAGGAGGAAATAATTTTGGCAAAAGACGATGTGATAGAACTCGAAGGCACAGTAGTAGAATCTCTGCCTAATACGATGTTTACCGTTGATATCGGAAATGGCCACACTATTCTGGCTCACATTTCCGGAAAGCTCCGTATGAACTTTATTCGTATTCTCCCCGGCGACAAGGTCACAGTTCAGATGTCACCGTACGATCTGACCCGCGGCCGAATCACGTGGAGAAGCAAGTAGGAGGTATAATTCAATGAAAGTAAGACCTTCCGTGAAGCCGATGTGCGAAAAATGCAAGATCATTAAGCGCAAAGGCAGAGTCATGGTAATCTGCGAAAATCCCAAACACAAACAGAGACAGGGCTGATTAGCGGCATCTGTCTACCGATGCGGGGGATTAATCCCCCAACAAGAAGCAACTCCCGCAGGGAACGGGGATTCCCTCCGGCGGGACCAAGTCTCCGTTCTTACTAATGCGGAATAATTATTCGAAAGGAATGATGAAACAGTATGGCACGTATAGCCGGCGTTGACCTGCCCAAAGATAAGAGAATAGAGATAGGCCTTACCTATGTCTACGGCATCGGCAGAACCAGCGCAAAAAAGATTCTCGAAAAAACCGGTATCAATCCGGACACTAGAGTGAAAGATCTTACGGACGAGGAAGAATCCAAGCTCCGTGAGTGCATTGACCATGACTTCCTGGTGGAAGGCGACCTCAGAAGACAGACCGCTCTCGATATCAAGCGTCTGACCGAGATCGGTTGCTATCGCGGAATCCGTCATCGTCGCGGACTCCCGGTACGTGGCCAGAGAAGCAAGACAAATGCTCGCACCAGAAAAGGGCCGAAACGTACAATTGCAAATCATAAGAAGTAAGGGAGGGATATGAAACATGGCAGCGAATCAGAAAAAAACTCGTACTCGTCGCAGAGAAAGAAAGAACATTGAGAAAGGCCAAGTTCATATCAACTCGACCTTCAATAACAGCATGGTGACTATCACCGATACTCAGGGAAATGCTATCTCCTGGGCATCCGCAGGTGGCATGGGCTTCCGCGGAAGCAAAAAATCCACCCCGTTCGCCGCTCAGACCGCAGCTGAGACTGCAGCAAAGGCAGCAATGGAACACGGTCTGAAGACGGTTGAAGTCTTCGTTAAGGGACCGGGAAGCGGACGTGAAGCAGCTATTCGCGCTCTTCAGACAGCAGGACTTGAAGTAACGATGATCAAGGACGTAACTCCCATTCCTCACAATGGATGCCGTCCTCCGAAACGTCGTCGCGTGTAATTGAAGGAGGAAATACATTATGGCTAGAAATATGCAGCCGGTTGCCAAGCGGTGCAAAGCCCTCGGCGTCAGCCCGGCAGCAATGGGTTACTATAAAAAGGAAACCAAAAGAAATCCTCAGGGACAGGCAAGAAGAAAAAAATCCGAGTACGCTCTGCAGCTCCAGGAGAAGCAGAAAGTCAAGTTTGTCTATGGCGTACAGGAAAAGCAGTTCCGTGGATATTATGATAAGGCAACTCGTATGTCCGGCAAAACCGGGGATAATCTGTTGATTCAGCTTGAAAGCCGTCTCGACAACGTCGTTTACCGCCTCGGTCTGGCTGTCACCCGTCGTGAAGCCCGTCAGCTGGTAAACCACGGACATATCACTGTTAATGGACGCAAAGTGAACATCCCCAGCTATCAGGTCAAACCTGGTATGGTTGTTGCCCTTCGTGAGAAGAGCCGCAGCATGGAGAGAATCAAGGAGAATACCGAAGCAAACGCAAGTCATGCAATTCCGCAGTGGCTTGAGTATGATGCTGAGAAGTATGCAGCAAAGATTGTTGCAGCACCGACCAGAGAAGATATCGATTTTCCCGTCGAGGAACACCTTATCGTCGAGTTGTATTCCAAGTAATAATTACCCTCGGATTGGTAAGCTGATTCATATTCTGTGCGGGAAGCACAGCAACTTAATAAGGAGGGTTAAGGTATTAACATGTTAGAAATAGAGAAGCCTCGTATTGAATGTTTGGAGACCCCCACCGACAGCTCTTATGGCAAGTATATTGTGGAACCTCTGGAGCGAGGCTACGGTACGACTTTAGGTAACTCTCTTCGCAGGGTTTTACTGTCCTCCCTGCCCGGAACTGCTGTGACCAGTGTTAAGATCGCTGGTGTTCAGCATGAGTTCTCAACAATTCCGGGAGTGAAGGAAGATGTAACAGAGATCGTTCTGAATGTTAAGAGCATCATTGCTCGCCTGCATTCGGAAGGAGCAAAGACCGTCTATATTGAAGCTTCCGGTGAAGGCGTTGTCACTGCCGGCGATATCAAGGCGGACGGCGAAGTAGAAATCCTGAACCCTGAGCAACCCATCGCAACACTGGGTCCTGATGGAGCTCTCAGTATGGAACTGGTTTTGAATCACGGCAGAGGATATGTTTCTGCAGACAAGAACAAGAATTCTCAGCTGGCGATCGGCACGATTCCTGTGGACTCCATTTATACCCCGGTGCTTAAAGTTAATTACACTGTGGAAAACACTCGTGTGGGTAACCAGACAGACTTTGACAAACTGACGATCGAAGTCTGGACAGACAAAACAATTTCTGCACGCGATGCACTCTCTCTGGGTGCAAAGATCCTCTGTGATCACTTCACTCTGTTCACAGATCTGTCGGATACTATCGGTGCAAGCTCCACGGTCGTGGAACATGTGGATAATACCCATGACAAGGTTCTCGATATGACCATCGAGGAACTGGATCTGTCCGTCAGAAGTTTCAACTGTCTGAAACGTGCGAACATTAACACTGTGGCCGACCTGATCTCCAAGACTCAGGAGGAGATGATCAAAGTTCGCAACCTCGGCCGCAAATCCCTGGAAGAAGTTGAGCACAAACTGGCTATGATGGGACTGTCTTTGGCAGACGAAGACAACCCCGGCAACAACCAGTAAGCGCTCTGAATAGGAGGAGAAATCGATATGCCCGGAACAAGAAAGCTTGGCAAGACTACTGCACAGCGTAAGGCCATGCTCCGTCAGCAGGTAACAGATTTTCTGGATAACGGCAGAATGGAGACCACCTTTACCCGTGCCAAGGAGATTGCCCCTATGGCTGAAAAAATGATTACTCTTGGTAAAAAGAAAGATATGGCTGCATACCGTCAGGCGCTTTCCTTCATCACTCGTGAAGAAGTTGCCAAAAAGGTATTTGATACAATAGCTCCCAAGTATGCTGACCGCAACGGCGGTTACACCCGCGTCACCCGCACTGGTGTTCGCCGCGGTGATGCAGCAGAGACTGCAGTTATTGAGCTTGTCTGAGTAACAATCAAACCAAGATAAAAACGCAGAAACGACTTGTTTCTGCGTTTTTTCAGCGAGAAAGAAAGATACCATGCATGATGAACTGACAAAGCAGGATATTCAGAAGATGAAAGAGGAGCTGGAGCATCGCAGAAAAGAGCTTCTTCCCGAACAGCTGGAGGAAGTCAAACGGACGCGCGCCTTCGGCGATCTCAGTGAGAATTACGAATACAAGACTGCAAAGCAGGAACTGAACCGCAATAAAAGCCGCATTCGCTATTTGGAACAGATGATCAAAACAGCACATGTCATTTCCGATCGTTCCTCAGCGGATACGGTAGGACTCTATGACCGTGTAACGGTGTATCTGGAGGAGGACGATGAGGAGCAGGTCATCCAGGTCGTAACGACCGTCCGCACCGATCCCCGTCAGGGACTGATCAGCAAAGAATCTCCTTTCGGAAAAGCTGTGCTGGGTGCCCGAGAAGGAGATCGGGTCACGGTCACTGTCAGCAACGATTATTCCTATGTCTGTGAGATTCGGCACATCGAAAAAGGTGCCGATGACGGCTCAGCACCCATCCTGCAATACTGAAAAAAGATCACGGAGGTAATTCTCCGTGATCTTTTTTGCTGCAAACATGGAGAATGGAGAAATATCCATATTATTGTGGTAAAATAAGGTCAAACAAGGCAAAACGTGCAGGGAGATTTCTATGGGAAAGATTGAAAATGCGGATAAACGGGGATATCTTGAAACACCGTTCCGGCTGTTTCATCTGGAGGATACCAGAGGCGGAGATATTCCATACCATTATCATGAATTTCATAAACTGATCCTGTTTCTGTCCGGCGATGTCCGGTATCTGATCGAAGGACGGAATTATCTGCTGAAGGAGGGGGATATTCTGCTGATTCCCGCCTTTGCCATCCATCAACCGATGATCAGCGGGGAGGAGGCCTATTCCCGGTATATCCTGTGGATCCGCCCGGAGAGTCTGGATCGATGGAATCTAACGGACGGATTTTCGATCTGCGAAGAACAGAATGCCTATCTGCTCAAACGCAATCGGTATGATCGCAGCGAGCTTATGGGACTGCTGCAGCGACTGGAAAAAACGGAGACCGAGAAGGAATATGGATGGGAAGCTCTGAAAGAGGCGCTGTTCATCGAGATCGCGACTCAGGTCTCCAGAGCGGTGCTCCAGACCGGTCCGTCGCTGCGGGAACACGAAGAGCTTTCTGATCCCAGAATCGACGCGATCCTGCAGTATATGAATCAGAATCTGACTGAGGATCTTTCCGTGGAAGCGCTCTCGGGACGTTTTTACCTGAGCAAAAGCTGGCTCATGCACCGATTCAAGGAGATCGCCAACTGTACCATTCATCAGTATGTCCTGCAGAAGAGACTGATCCTCTCCACACAGAAACTGTTGGAGCAGACTTCTGCGGAACAGGCGGCCAGAGAAAGTGGATTTACGGATTACTCCACTTTCCTTCGCGCATTCCGGCGTGTCTATGGAGTGACCCCCAGAGAATATGTGCGATACCATACCCAGACAGATCTGAGATCCGCTCCGGAATACAACGAATAAAAATGCCACGCAGAAACTGCTTTTTCTGCGTGGCTGTTTAGGTTTTGCAATGATTTCGTTTAATCGCTGAGGAGCATGGCGTCGTTGTCGATCTCGAATTTCTGAAGAAGGTCCTGAACTGTCAGGCCCTTTTTCTCTTCGCCTTTGATATCAACTACGATCCGTCCGGAGTCCATCATGATCAGACGGTTGCCGTACTCGATAGCATTTTTCATGTTATGTGTGACCATAAGAGTGGTCAGATTGTCTTCCTGAACGATTTCGTTGGTCAGCTGCAGCACTTTTTCGGCCGTTTTCGGGTCCAGTGCTGCGGTATGTTCGTCCAGAAGGAGAAGATCCGGTTTCTGAAGGGAAGCCATCAGCAATGTGATCGCCTGACGCTGTCCTCCGGACAGAAGGCCGATCTTTGTGCTGAGGCGGGTCTCCAGCCCCAGATCGAAAGCTGCGAGTTTTTCCTTGAAGATCTCGCGCTCCTGATGAGAAATTCCCGTGCGAAGACCACGGGGCATTCCGCGCCGGTTCGCAAGAGCAAGGTTCTCCTCGATGCCCATGGTTGCGGCAGTGCCCATCATGGGATCCTGAAAAACTCTTCCCAGATATTTGGCTCGCTTATGTTCCGGAAGATAGGTGATGTTATGGTCATTGAGCATGATGGTGCCGGAATCCGGCACAAAGACGCCTGCGATGAGGTTCAGCATCGTGCTCTTGCCGGAGCCGTTACTTCCGATAACTGTGACAAAGTCGCCGTCTTCCAGTGTCAGACTGAGGTTTTCGATGGCAAGCTTTTCATTCACTGTTCCCGCATTAAATGTTTTATACAGATTTTTCAGTTCAAGCATTGTTGTCATCTCCTTCCTCGTTTGTCACAGGGACGGGTTTCGGCTTTGTCTTGAAGATCGTCTTCTGGAGATACGGAAGACCAAGGAAGATCGCAACGATGACTGCGGAAAGAAGCTTCAGGTCATTGCTGTTCAGACCCAGAGTCAGAACGATCTGGATCACGATATAGTAGATGACCGCACCCAGGGAAACGGACAGCAGCTTCAGCGCAAAGTTGCGGAAGATCTTGGAAAAGATCACGTCGCCGATGATAACGGCGGCAAGACCGATGACGATAGCACCACGGCCGGCATTGATGTCTGCAAAGCCCTGATACTGGCTGTACAGGCCGCTGGCTATCGCAACGATGCCATTGGAGATCATCAGTCCGATGATAATATTGCGATTCACATTGATGCCCTGTGCGCGGCTCATGTTGGGATTACATCCGGTGGCACGGATCGAACAGCCGAGCTCAGTACCAAAGAACCAGTACAGCGCTGCGATAAGTGCCACGGTAAAAAGACCAGCGACGAGGATCGGATTGGCCAGGCCAACGGCTTTTACATTACGAAGGGACACCAGCAGGTTATAGCTGCTGGGATTGATGGCGACGTTCGCCTTTCCACCCATGATCCGCAGGTTAATGGAATACAGAGCGAGCTGTGTCAGAATACCGGAGAGGATGGCAGGGATGCCGAGCTTCGTATGAAGAAGGCCGGTGACACAGCCGGCAACGAGACCGGCAAGAAAAGCAACCAGCAGCGCAACCCAGACATTCATACCGGCCTGTGTCATCATCATGATCACGATCGCACCGCCGGTACACATCGTTCCATCGACGGTCATATCTGCAAAATCCAGAACTTTGAATGTCAGAAAGACGCCGATTGCCATGATGCCCCAGATCAGTCCCTGCGCGATGGCGCCGGGAAGGGCATTCATCAAACTAGGAAAAAAACTCACGAAAATACCTCCAAGGGAAAGGTTACAAAAACAGGAAAAAAGAAGCGGAAAAGAAGTTTTCCGCTCCTTTTTTATATTTCATTCAGAAATCAGTCATCCATATCGATGGCTTCGTAATCGTCAGGAACTTCTACACCCAGTTCTTTGCAGTTGTCCGGGTTGTATTTTTTCGTGACACTGGGAGCATATTCGACTTCCATCTCAGCGGGATCCGCACCATTGACGAGGATCTCAAATGCCATCTCAGCAGTCTGTTCGCCGAGTTCATAGTAATCGATGGAAAGGGTGACAGCACCGCATCCTTTTGCCAGACCTTCTTCACCGCAGACAGCAGGAACGCCGGCCGGGATCAGAACATTGGCAATAGCTTCCGTGCAGGAAGCGGCGGTATTATCGGTGGGAATGTAAACGACATCGCACTCATCAGCAGCTTTCGTGGTAACGGAAGCAACGTCATTGGAGTCCGTGAAGCTGAAGCGCTCACACTCATATCCGAGACCTTCAAACAGCGGTTCGATCTCTTCTACCTGATAGACGGAGTTGGGTTCTGCCGTGCAGAAAAGCAGGCCAACCTTCTTGGCATCGGGGAAGACCTCTTTCAGCATGAGAGCCTGATCTTCCAGAGGAGCCAGATCGCTGGTTCCGGAGATGTTGGAACCGGTAGTGCCTTTCCAATCCTTAATATCCAGAGCAGTTGCGTAATCGGTTACGGAAGTGCCGAGGATGGGGATGTCGGCAGTGCCGGCCTGTGCAGCCTGAAGAGCCGGAGTTGCGTTGGCCATAATCAGGTCAACACCGTTGGAAACAAATCCATTTACGATGGTGGCGCAGGTGGCGGAATCGCCGGAAGCGTTCTGGACATCGAACTCAACAGAGCCGCCGGCGTCCTCGACAAGCTCAGTCAGTTTATCCTGGAAGCCCTTTGTAGCAGCGTCCAGAGCAACGTGCTGTACCAGCTGTACAACACCGACCTGATATGCACCAGCTTCGCCGCTGGCTGCTTCAGAAGCTTCTTCCGGAGCTTCTGTGGTGGTAGTGGCAGTTCCGCAGGCTACAAGAACAAAGATCATAGCCAGAGCAAGAAGTACCGCAAGCAGTTTCTTTTTCATTGCAAATTTACCCTCTTTTTATTTTTTATCTGCTGTTTATACATTAATATAACAGCTTCCTTA
>R23__coassemble_773_pt1 | contig 18686 bp, 18 predicted proteins | sample R23__metabat2_high_PE_023 | metagenome-assembled genome bin R23
ATACGAAATGAAAAGCAGCATCCCTTTTAAAGGGATTTTATTCTTTCCTTACACTTTAACGAATTTTATAATAAAAGAGCGAAAATAGTTCTTTTTTTGTAGATTCTGAGTTGTAATGAGCGATATTAACCGTAAAAAACTTCAAAAATCACTCACGATGACTCAAATGGGGGAGGAAAGCACATGTCGAAATATTCCGGCTATATGGGAAAGGTCATGATGATGGACCTTACCACCGGAGAAGTGGAGGAGTATCCCTGGACCGATCGGGATCGGGAACTCTATATCGGCGGAAAGGCCATGGGCTCCAAGATCATGTTCGATACGTTCCACGGAACAGAGGATCCTCTTGGACCAAAAAATATCATCGTCATCACCACCGGCCCGCTGACGGGAACCGGGGCACGCTGCTCCAACCGGTTCAACATTTCCACCTTGTCCGCGCAGTCGGGACTGACGACATCTTCCAACTGCGGCGGAAACTTCGTATACTATCTGAAGAAAGCAGGGTATGACGCACTGATCCTGAAAGGACAGTGTCCGGAACTGAGCTGGCTGGAGATCCACAATGACAAGTTTGTTCTGCACTCGGCAGAAGAATTGAAGGGACTCCGCGTGGGTCCGGCACAGGAGAAGCTTCAGGAATGGATGGACGAAGCCCAGGGCTGCCGGGCCAAATGCGGCATGGTCTCCATCGGACCGGCAGGAGAAAATAAAGTTCTGTATGCCTGTGTGATCAGCGGAGAACGTGCCGCCGGTCGAGCCGGTGTCGGTGCGGTGTTCGGTTCGAAGAATCTGAAGGCCATCGTGGCCTCCGGCAATCATGAGGTCAAGATTCACGACCCTGAGAAGACCAGAAAATTTCATCAGAAATGGGTCAATACCCTGAGAGCGCACCCGCTGACGGGAAATCAGCTGCCGAAGATGGGCACTGCCGGTCTGGTCACCACGATGCAGGCCCGCGGAATACTGGCGACAAAGAATTACAAGTATGGTCAGTATGAGCACTTTGAAAAGGTGAATGGTGAGACACTGGCGGAAGAATTCAATGTCGTCAACAAAGGATGCCTGTCCTGTCCCATCCGCTGCACCCGCGTAGTGGAAGTGGACGGAAAGAAAGTGAAAGGCCCGGAACTGGAAGTGCTGGGACTTATGGCCGGCGGCATTCTCAACGACAATTTGGAACTGGTCTGCCGCTGGAACTATGAGCTTGATGAGCTGGGGCTGGATACCATTGCCTGCGCCAACACCATCTCCTATGCCATGGAGGCAAACGAGAAGGGTCTTTGGGACAATGGTCTGGAATTCGGAAAGACCGACAACATCTCTCAGGTCATTGAAGATATCGCTTTCCGGCGCGGCGTCGGCGACGAACTCGCCAACGGCAGCAAACGGCTCAGCGAAAAATACGGAGGCAAGGAGTTTGCCATCCAGTCAAAAGGTCTGGAGCTGGCGGCATACGAACCGCGTCGGGCCGTGGGACAGGGTCTGGGCTATGCGGTATCCAACCGCGGCGGGTGCCACCTGAACGGCGGATATCTGGTCATTCTGGAAGGACTGGGACTCTATACGGATTCCCAGACTCCGCACGCGAAAGCAGACCTTACCATGACGATGCAGGATCTGATGGAATCGGTCTCGTTAACGGGACAGTGCCTGTTCACTTCCTATGCGGTGTTCCCGGGATTTTTGATCTCGAAGCCCAACGGCCCGATTACAACTACCGTCAACCTGGTGATTCCCTTTATCGGCGCAGCGGTGCGTCTGATCAATAAATTCCCGGAGATCGCCCATTTCCACCTGTGGCTCCTGCCGCACACCAAGGAACTGGAACTTGCGGTCGGTATGAAAATGGATATGGGCAAGTTCATCCGGATCGGAGAGCGCAGCTACAATGTGGAGCGCGCAGTCAATGCCCGGTTCGGAGTCTGCTCGGACAAGGATCTTCTGCCAAAGCGTCTTACCGATGATCTGCAGGATCCCAATAACCCGAAGACGAAGGTTCCTCTGGAAAAAATGAAAAAGGTGTATTACAACGCCCGCGGATGGACCAAGGAAGGAGTTCCCAGTTACCGGAAGCTTCAGAAAATGAAGATCGTGTAAGGGAGGCGGAATCATGGTAACAGTTAAAATGTTTGGAACATTCCGCTTGGACAGCGGGATCAAGGAATTGCAACTGGAAGCAAAACGGGTGAAGGATCTGTATCCGCAGATCATGGAGAAGGTCTTAGAGGCAAATCCTGATACGACTCTGACGATGAAGGATGTCAAAGGCTGCATCGTCTGTCTTCATGACAAGCAGGTAAGACCGAGTACCAAACTGAATGACGGTGACGAGGTCGTCCTCGTGCCAGCTGTGGCGGGAGGTTGAGAGTATGGCATATAAGATAGATGCGGATAAATGTATCGGCTGTACCGCCTGTGCCCGGCAGTGTCCGGTAAAGGCGATCTCGGGAGAGCGTCAGCAGACCCATGTGATTGATCCGGAGTATTGCATCAACTGCGGACTGTGCACTCAGTTCTGTGCCCAGTCTGCCATCATCAATCAGTGGGGAGCTCCGGTTAAGTTTAATAAGGATGCTCGGAAGCAGCGCAAGGTTCCGGACATTGATACCGAAGCATGTACCGGTTGCTGGATGTGTGTGGAAGAGTGTCCCAAATACGTACTGCGTATCTCGGAACCTCTGTTCCATGGAGATATCCGTACCCATGCGGAGCTGTTTGACCCGGACAACTGTATTGGATGCGGAAAATGCGAAAAACGCTGTCCCATCGGCGCCATCACAATGGAAGACCGGGAGACAGCAATGAGGAATGCAGCGGATAGGAGAGGATCCGTTACAAATAAAAAAACATCGAAAGGGAGAAGAATAATGTCCACTCTGAAAAAATGCTACTATCGTGTGTTCCAGTGGATCTTCAACATCGGAGCAAGATGTCTGTACTGGAGAAGACCCATCGTCACTTCCGGCCCGAACAGCGTTACGAAGATTCCGGAATTGCTGAAAGAGCGTAATGTGACGAAACCCATCATCGTTACCGGTCCCAGCATCGGTAAAAAACTGGCACCGCGTGTTACGGAAGCATTGGATGCTGCGGGTATTCCGTACTTCATGTTTGCAAACGTGGAAGCGAACCCGTCCGTCAACACCGTCAACACCATTCAGAAGCTGTATTTTGAAAACAAATGCGATGGATTCATCGCCATCGGCGGCGGCTCCCCCATGGACGCTGCCAAAGGCGCTGCTGCCCGTGTGGTTCGGCCCAGAACACCCGTTGGAAAGATGGCAGGACTTCTGAGGGTCATGAGACGGATTCCTCCGTTTATCGCTGTTCCCACTACGGCAGGTACCGGTTCCGAGACCACCATCGCAGCCGTTATTACGGATACCGACACACATCACAAATATGCACTGATGGATCTGCACCTGATCCCTCGCTATGCAGTCCTTGATCCGGAGATGACTCGCGGTCTGCCGCCGAAAATCACGGCAGCCACCGGTATGGATGCACTGACTCACGCAGTGGAAGCCTATTGCTGCTGGACCTACAACACCAAGGAAAGCCTTCGGGATGCCGAGGAAGCCACCGTGGCAATCTTCAAGTATCTGAAACGCGCATATGATAATGGTGACGACATGGAAGCCCGTAATGAGATGCTCATTGCTTCCTATAAAGCAGGCTTTGCCTTTACCCGTGCCGGTGTCGGTAATGTCCACGCCATCGCACATACTCTCGGCGGTCTGTACAACACTCCGCACGGCCTTGCCAACGCTGTTATTCTTCCCATCGTGCTGGAAGACTACGGCCCCGCAGTCTACAAGAAGCTGGCTAGACTGTCTGAGCTGACCGGAACCTGCACGTCCGGAACCGAGGAAGAGAAGGCGAAGGCATTCATCAAAGAGATCCGTGCCATGAACACATATTTTGAACATCCCACCGGATTTGATTTTATTCAGGAAAAAGATATTCCGCAGATGATCAAGTGGGCACTTCATGAAGCCAACCCGACCTATCCCGTTCCCGTAGTCTATGATGAGGAGCGCTGCAACAAGGTCATTCACCGCATCATCAACGAAGCATAATTGTAATACTGAGATAATTCTCGCAAAAAGGACTGTCCGAACTTCGGGCAGTCCTTTATAATATTCAGTGTGAAAATCAATACATGATCAGATAAAGGATGAGAGAAATGGAGAATCAATGGAAACAACAGACCATAGGAATCGCCGGATGCGGAGGCCTGGGAGGCAATCTGATGGAAAACTTTCTGCGCTTGGGCATAACTCATCTGGTAGTCTGTGACGGAGATGTTTTTGAGTACTCCAACATGGATCGGCAGATCCTCTGTACCGAGGATTCCATCGGAAAGAAAAAAGTGGAGATAGCAAGAGAACGGGCGAAGAAAATTGCTCCGAACACGACGGTTGAAGCATACGATGTCTTTATCGATGAGGAAAACGGAAAAGAACTGTTTCGAGACTGTGTGCTGGTAGTGGATGCCCTGGATTCCATGGAGGGCCGCAGTGTTTTACGCTCGGTCTGCAGGGAGCTTCAGATTCCGCTGGTCCACGGTGCGATCTGCGACTGGTCCTTAGAGGTTGGAGTCCTGTATCCGGGCGATCTGTTGCCCATGGCTTCCGCAATATCGCGAAGAGAAGAGCATGTCCTGTCTTTCGTCCCATCGATCTGCGCAGGGCTGGAAGCTGCGGAGACGGTAAAGATCCTTCGGGGAGAAGAGAGCTCTCTTCGAAGCAGGATCCGCTATATGGATCTGAAAACATGGGAGCAGTACGAGCTTACTTTACAAAACGACGATGCACAGTGAAGGCGAACTGTGAGTTTACAACTGCAAGACAGGTCATTATACTGAAGTGAGAACAATAACCGTGAATACGCAAGAGACGGCACAAAGCAAAGGAGAGACCATGACCGATAAACGCATGGAGGCCCAGCAGGCCATTGATGTATTGCTGAATATCGTAAAACCGGTGGAAACGGAGACCGTACCTCTGGCAGATGCCCTCGGCCGGGTGCTGGCGGAGGATATGATCGCGGAATATGATATCCCGCCATTTGATCGCAGTCCCTTTGACGGATATGCACTGAGGGGAGAAGAGACTGCAGATGCCACAACGGATCATCCGGTGGTGTTCTCCATTACGGAAGATATTCCCTGCGGCAGCATGCCGACGATGCCTGTAGGAAAGGGTCAGGCGGGCAAGGTCTCCACCGGAGCTCCCATGCCGGAAGGAACCAACACGGTGATTAAATATGAAGAGACTCGTTTTGATGAGAAAACCGTCTCCGTTTTTTCCTACGAGAAACCGGGAAAGAGTATTATTTACCGAGGCGAGGATGCGGAACGAGGACAGCTTCTGGCGCCGAAAGGAACTGTCGTAACGCCGGCATATATGGGCGTGCTGGCAGGTCAGGGCTTTGCCAGCCTTCGCGTGTACCGTCCTGTGACAGTCAGTGTCCTCAACACGGGATCCGAGCTGGTTCAGCCCGGAGATCCTCTGCCGGAAGGGAAAATTTACAACAGCAATTTCTATACCATCCGAGGTCTTCTTCAGACGATGAATGTGGAAGTACGGGACGCCGGACTGGTTCAGGACGATCTGGACACGATTACGGATATGGTTTCATCCCTGCTGGAAGAATCAGATATGGTCATCACCACCGGCGGGGCCTCCGTCGGGGATTATGACTGGGCCCTTCGCTCGGCGGAGAAGATGGGTGCCAGGGTGCTGTTCTGCGGTGCCAAGATCAAACCCGGCGGGTCCTTCGTCACCAGTGAAAAAAACGGAAAGATCATCATGAGCCTCTCGGGAAATCCCGGTGCTGCGGTGGATGGACTCCTGAAGATCGGACTGCCTTGTATCCGCAGACTGTGCGGCTATGAAAATGTGATGCCGCGCACCATGGAACTGTTTATGGAGAGCGATTTCCGTAAGACGTCAGACCGGCTTCGTCTGGTTCGGGGTAAGCGGATCTTTCATGACGGCAAGGTGTGGTTCCGCGCTGCGTCCGCAGACCGGAACAGCCGGCTGTCTCCACTGGTAGGGTGTGATGTCATCGTAGAGATTCCGCCCAATGCCGAACCGCCGAAAAAAGGAGACCTTGTTCGTGGCTTTCTTGTATATGAAGCGGAGGAAGGATAAATGAGCATCCCTGTCTATTCCATCGTCGGGTATTCCGGAACCGGAAAGACCACTTTTCTTGAGAGACTGATCCCTGAACTGAAGAAAATGGGACTGCGTGTTGCAGCAATCAAGCATGATGCCCATGAATTTGACGTGGATCATGAGGGAAAAGATACCTGGCGCATGACAAAAGCCGGTGCGGATGTCACCTGCATCACGTCGGCGACTCACGCGGCGGTAATGGAAAACCGGCCTACTTCCATCGAATCCATCCTCATGGGACTGCGGGATGTGGATGTGGTCATCGCGGAAGGGTATAAACAGAAAAACTATAAAAAGATCGGGCTGTACCGGGCGGCGTCCCGACGTCCCCTGGCAGAGATCCAGGGAGAATTTCTTGCCGTATGCACAGATACTCCGCTGGATCTGGATGTCCCTCAGTTTAAACTGGATGACTATACCGCAGTGGCGGAGTTTATCCGGGACGACATGGGCAAGCTTCCGGTACGGCATGAACTGTATGGTTCTGTCCAGGTGAAACTGGGGCGGAAAGGACCGGAAGCGGGACTTGCTTTCGGCAAAGGCCTCGTGGATCTGCTGGAAGGAATCGACCGGTCTGGTTCCATCAATCATGCTACCAAGGAGATGGGCATGGCATATTCCAAGGCATGGAAGATCATCAACAATGCGGAAGCAAAATCCGGACTGACATTGGTGGAACGGGAAGGCCCCGGGGGATCCAGGCTGACCCGGGAGGGGCAGGATCTGGTGCATCTGTACCGTGAACTGTCTTCTCATGCTCAGCAGGCGGTGGATGATCTGCTGGCCGGTGGTCTCGAGGAGCTGGAATAAGGGAAAGAAGTGAGGGAAACACATGCGCAAGATAAAAGTGGAAGAGGCAGTCGGACAGACACTGTGTCATGATATGACTGCGATCCTGGAAAACGGATACAAAGGAGTCCGCTTCAAACGGGGGCATCTTATTTCAGAAGAAGATATTCCGGTGCTCAAGGATATGGGTAAGGATCATATCTTCGTATGGGAACCGGATGCTAATGAGGTCCATGAAGAGGATGCCGCCCGGATCCTCAGCGAGGCGATGTGCGGAGACCATGTTGTGAAAAGCGCGCCCAGTGAAGGAAAAATCGGATTCACCTCCGATGTGAAAGGCCTTGTTTGTATCGATGTGGATGCCCTGAGGAAGATCAACCAGGTCCCCGATTATACGGTGGCACTGGTTCCCGACGGATTTCCGGTGGAGGCCGGAGGCCGGCTGGGCGGAGCCCGCATCGTTCCATTGGTGACGGCACAGGAAAATGTGGATCGTGCGGAGACAATCGCCAAGAATGCATTCCCGGTGCTGACCGTGAAGCCTTATGGAAAAAAGAAAGCCGCTATGATCATCACGGGAAGCGAAATCTATTACGGACGGATCCAGGACGCATTTGAGCCCATCCTTCGAAAAAAGCTGGAGGCTTTCGATGCGGAAGTCCTTGGCGTTACCAAATGTCCGGATGACACGGAAATGATCCTGTCTGCCATCGGACAGTTCCGGGAACAGGGTGCGGATCTCATCCTTCTCACCGGGGGAATGAGCGTTGATCCTGATGACGTGACGCCAACAGCGATTGCACGAAGCGGTGCCCGGGTGGCAGTGAGAGGCGTTCCGATGCAACCGGGAAACATGCTCAATGTCGCCTATCTGGGCAGTACAGTCCTGGTGGGTGTTCCCGGCGCCAGCATGCACTCACCCATTACCAGCCTGGATGTGTTCCTTCCCTGGATCTTTGCAGGGAGAGAGATTACGAAAGAAGCGGTCTCCGGATGCGGCGACGGAGGACTGTGTCTGGGATGCAGGGAATGCCGCTGGCCGAACTGTTATTTCGGATTTGGAAGAAGATAATACACGGGAGGACAAAACTATGGCATATAAAGCAGTTGTAATCACAGTCAGTGACCGTTGTTCCCGCGGAGAGGCCACCGATACCAGCGGGCCGGCCATCGTAGAGATGGTAACAGCCGAGGGGTATGAAGTGATCCACACGGAGATCGTTCCGGATGAGAAAGAGAGAATCCGTGAGGTTCTGATCCGTTGTGCCGATGAGATGAAAGCAGATCTGATCTTTACCACCGGCGGCACCGGCTTTTCCAAACGGGACGTAACACCGGATGTGACGAAGGAAGTAGTGGAACGGGAGACCCCGGGGATTCCGGAAGCAATGCTTTTCGAGAGCCTGAAGGTAACTCCCCGAGCCATGCTCTCCCGTATGGCAGCAGGGATCCGCGGAGACAGCCTGATCGTCAATCTTCCGGGCAGTGAGAAGGCAGCCCGGGAAAACCTGGGAGCTATTCTGGGAACGATGGAACACGCCCTGCATATGATGGCAGGAAAAGGCCACTGAAAAAAGCTGAGGATTGTTCCTCAGCTTTTATGCTTGAAATGAAGTTTTATGAAGTTTCCGATCAACAGAGAAAAACAGGGGAGTATGATTTATGAAAGAAATCTTTGAGCGGGTCAGCATCCGCAAGTATGAGGACAGACCGGTATAAGAAGAGAAGATCCGGCAGATCCTGAAAGCTGCCATGGCAGCGCCCTCCGCGGGCAATCAGCAGCCGTGGGAATTCTATGTGATCCGTGACCGGGAGAAGATCCGGCAGCTGGCGGAGGTAACACCGTATTCCAAAAGTGCGGCCGGTGCGCCGGTCGTCATCGTTCCCTGCTACCGAACTTCAGGACTGTGGGCGCCAATGTATGATACCATCGACCTGTCCATAGCCACCGAAAACATGCTCCTTGAGATCACGTCTCTGGGATTGGGAGCCGTCTGGATGGGGATCGCACCGATCGAGGAGCGTGTTCAGTCCGTGGACAGTATCCTGGGGCTGGGAGAGGATCTGCACTCCTTTGCTCTGGTACCGGTGGGATATCCCGCGGAATCCAGACCGCAGCAGGACCGGTTCCAGGAGGAAAGGATCCACTGGATCGGATAATACACTACGGCTGGGTATCACCAATGGTTTGAATGGATTCCAGACGGATCAGCTTCTCCTTTTCTCCCTTCGGAGACTTGATGCGGATCAGGATCCAGTCCTCATCGACGTCCACGATGGTATTGGAGCCGCGTTTGGTGTTTCCATACGAAATGATATCGGAATCCATATGGTCTTCTTTCATCGTCAAAGTGACCGGTTTTCCTATGTAAGATCTTGCAATCTGTGACAGGGACTTTCTGCGATTATAGTAGGAAGTCCCTTCCTGTTTGGAAAGTGTCCGCTCCAGTTCATCGACTCTTTTTTTGAGACTGGAAATCTGCAGATAGGCCATAAAACCGAAGATTGCGAACACAAATGCAACATAAATCATGATTCCGCCTCCGATACCAGTTCCATTGAAAGCACGGAAGAGACCGGAATAAGCTTTTCCATGTGTCCTTTTCGCGTTTCCGCGGATACCTTCATCCAGTTTCCTTCAAATTCTTCTATGCGGCAGACGGCGTTGAACAGATCCGCATCAGCCTCCTCGTCAAAAAAGGACAGCTTCACCAGACGGCCCTCGGCAGCGGCAAGAAGACGATCCACTTTTCCGGAGAACGGTTTATCTCTGGAGGGGTCTTCCGTGAAATCATCCTTCAGAAGGTAATCGCAGCTGACATTCAGCAGTTCCGCAATGGTGCTGAGTTTGTCGATGTCCGGCATGATGGTACCGGACTCCCAGCGGCTGACGGTCTGGCGCGTCACGGCCAGCTTTTCTGCAAATTCCGACTGAGTCATCCCGGCGTCTTTTCTCTTTTGAGCGATTTTTTCACCAAGGTTTTTCATGTGAGAAAGGCTCCTTTTCTTTTTTCTGGTTTCAGTTTATCGGCTCGATGGTTCGAAAACAAGAATCTTGTTTGTTCCTTCTGGTACGCAGTGCGTACCATTGCGCTAAATCACATCGGCCTGGGACAGCAGAAGCAGAGTGTTTTCTTCACTGTATTCGATCTGCTCGGACAGCCTGCGGATATGCTCGGAGTCTCTGCCGTAGACGAGATCGTTCAGCAGGATATACTGGGTACAGGCCCGTGCAAAAGCTGAGATCTGGAAGAGGGAAAACGACTTCAGACGTTCCAGCTGGCGATACTGGAAATAGGAGTACAGCTTCTGAAGCTGTATCCGATGTCCGCTGTCCGATATGGCCAATGTGCGTTGACCGGTAAGTTCCTTCTCAAGAGTACGGAGTTCCGGAATCCAATTGGTGTCGATGGGCTCTGTCTTCCGCAGGAGGGCGAGCAGTGAGAGGCACTGCTCCCTGGAATCCATGGGACGGAAGGTGAGGGCCTCTTCCGTAAAGGGGACACAAAGAAGATCCAGAAGTTCTCGGAAAGAGTATTCTTCCGGCAGGTCGTCCATCGTAAACGCCAGGGATGAGGAGAGAAGAAGGTCACAGGTCTCCTCGCAGGACAGACCGAGTCCCCAGAGTTCAAAGTCGCCGCAGTCTTCGAAAAAGCGGGGATGCAGGGCACAGATATCACACAGGTCTTCTTCTCCACGGGCGAGGATCAGTCGGCACAGACCGTCTTTGCGGAGCATGGGGCAGTTTCCGTTGGGATCCAGAACAAAATGCATCGTTCCGTCTTCTTCTACGGTATGGGAACGGATCTCATCCGCCAGCGGCCCGGACATGGTGCGGTATTTCCGGGCGGTATCCTCATCGATATCGATCTCCCATCCCTTACAGCAGGAATGTTTGCAGTTGTTGGCCCGGCACTGAAAATCCGGGTAAAAGGAAGGAAGTATGGCGTGCATGGTTTTCCTCCTCCGTCATAATAAAAAATTATATCCTCCACACGTAAAATACTCAATACAGGAGAACACGGGGAATTGTTCCGAAGAGCACAATTTGGTAAAATTACAACAGAAGAATTTCCCAAGGAGAGGGGGAAGAGACCGTGAAAGAAAAGATACTCAACACGATCAAACAGATGCAGAAGATCTACAGCGATAACCAGCTGGGAATCTATGCCGGCAATGCAACGCTGTTTATTATTACCGCAGTGTTTCCGCTGTTGATGCTGATCATTTCCGTCGTAGGTATGCTCCCGGGATACACCCCGGATGATGTGACGGATTTTCTGTTTCAGTTTCTGCCGGATCTCGGTTCCGTCCGGTCATTGGTAAACAACATGATTTCCAACCTGCAGTCTCACAGTACCGGGCTTCTGGCATCGGTGGCAGCAGTCACGACGCTTTGGTCGGCCAGCGCCGGCACCACGGCAGTACAGGCGGGGTTGCAGAAGGTTGCACAGATTCCGAAAAAGGGAGTGCGGGATAAGCTCGTATCGCTCCTTTTTACGCTACTGTATGTGATCCTGATCCCGGCACTGCTGATCCTTCAGGTGCTGCAGGAATCCATACTGAATCTTCTGACCAACATCACGACACAGATCGGAATCGAAAATGTTGTGGAAAAGGTTGCGTCCATCATGAAAGTCAGCAATGTAGTCGCGATTATCGGTGCGATCGTGATTCTGGCACTGACCTATGCGTGTCTCCCCGGAAGGAAACGGCCTCTGAAAGATCAGATTCCCGGTACGATCTTCATGGGAGTGCTGTTCGTGCTGTTTACCAAACTGTTCGGTTTCTTCATCCCGCGATTCTATCATTCCTCCGGGATCTACGGATCACTGGCTTCCCTGTTCCTTGTGCTGCTTTGGCTTCGGTTTGCCATCATGATCCTGTTCTATGGTGGCGCCCTGAATGAGGCGTTGGTGGCGCAGAGGGAAAAAACTACAGAATAACACTCGACAGTAAAACTACAGCTCCAAAGACGTGAAAGCCTTTGGAGCTGTATTATTGGCTCTTCAGAGACAATAATACCTCCGGCTCGGCCGGAGGAGTGAAATACTTTTAGTAGTTCATCGTGCTGAAATTCAAACAGCAGCAAAGGCTATGAATAAGAGGCCAAAAACAATTTTGGAAAAGGAAAAGCCCTCAATCCGCAATAAAAAGCGGAACTGAGGGCTGGGTGGACCAAATCAAGCTCGGTATAAAAATGCATGAACAGGAATCATACCTCTTGAGAGGTCGCAAGTAACAGGCCCTTCTAGGGCCAGTGCATGCCACCAGTTCTACTGGTGGTCATGACTATACGGTGATCATTGCTGTTTGATAAGACCGGTACGGTATGCCGAAAGAAGATCTTCCAGATCCGCGATCTTCTTAAGGTACTCCCGGCCCTCGTCCGTGTCCTTCAGAAGGAATCGCTCCTTGAAAACTTCCACTTCGGTTATCGCAGGTGTGTCCTCCTCACCGGGGAGGAATGGACGGTGCTCTGCAAGGGCAAGGTGGTTGGAGTTGAAGATCAGCGTATAACCGGCAATGCCCGTCTTTCTCTGATACGCCTTGGAAATGCCGCCGTCTATAACGAAAAGTTTTCCTTTGGCCTTTACCGGGGTCTCGCCCTTTCGCACCTTGACCGGGACGTGACCGTTGATGATATGTCCGGTCTCCGGATTCACGCCAAAAGATTTCAGGATCTTCATGGCATATTCCTTTTTGGTGGAATACTGATAATACGGGTTGTACTCTTCCTTTTTCAGTGACGGCTCGTCCAGGAAGAAGTTTTCAAACGTCGCCATCCGGTTTTTCCCGAAGAGAGGAGAGTCAGCTCCGCACCACAGATACCAGAACAGGTCTGTGGCGTAGGGGTTTGTCATACCCTCCCGGTGAGACATGAATGCGGAAATGCATTTCTTTTCGATCTCATCCATCAGCTGCTGCGCTTTCAGGGGCTTCCCGAAAAGGTTGACCGCACGGAAGGTGCCGTCTTCGTTCATGGGAACGCAGCCGTGGAACAGAAGATTGTTGTTCCGGATCAGATACATGGAACCGTGAGAGAACACGAACTGGATGTGCCGCTGCAGCCGGGTGGCGTGGCGGAAACTGGAAATGAGAGTATCCATGAGATCCTGTTCTTCCTTGGACAGGCGGGTGGGGTCTTTCGGATCAATGGTGGGGAAGTGGGTGTCCTTCATGGGGTAATTCTTCCCGCCGATGCGAATAGTCCCGTTCTCCCAGTTGACCTTCTCCAGCAGGAGACGGTCTTTCATATGATACTCCGGATGACGCCGGATCAGCTGGCTCTCCACTTTGAACTCAATGACGGAGATAGCCTTGCAGATCTTTGCGGCAAGATCCGGATTGATCTCATCGTAAAGGTTCTCGTCCAGCAGATGAGGACGGAAACAGTCACAGGGATCATCGTGATAGGTGCGGTCGGCGAACATGCTCAGAGGCCGAAGGTTGATGCCGTAACCGTCTTCCAGCACGTCAAAGCAGTTATATGCGGTGGCGATGCGAAGCACCGTAGCGATGCAGGCGGGGTTGCCTGCGGCGGCACCCATCCAGCTGACATCATGGTTGCCCCACTGTATGTCCACGTGCTGCAGATTCATCAGCTCGTCCATGATAAGATCCGGACGCGGACCGCGGTCGAAGAGATCTCCAATGATGTGGAGCTTGTCGATCAGGATGTCCCGGATCAGCGTGCACAGCGCCTGTATGATATCGTAGCCGGCATCTTCGTCCAGGACCGATCGCAGCATCTCCCGATAATAGATGTCTTTATCCGAATAATCGCCCTCTGCGTGCAGAAGCTCATCGATGACATGGGCATAGGCCTCGGGCATTCTCTGCCGCACCTTGCGCCGGGTGAATTTCTTGCAGCAGATGCGGGTGACCTGGATCAGCTGCAGGATGGTCTTCTCCTGCCACTCCCGGGAGAGGTTCGGCTCGCCGGTGGGATGCTTCAAATGACGCTCCGGGTAATAGATCAGTTCTGCCAGAGCCAGCTGTTCCTGCTCGGTGAGGGCATCTCCAAAGGTCTCCTTGATCTTTGCTTTTATAATACCGGAACAGCTCCGCAGCATATGAATGAACGCCTGATGCTCACCATGAAGATCCGAGAAGAAGTATTCCGTTCCCTTGGGCATTCCGCAGAGCGCGCGAAGATTGATGATCTCCGCAGCGGTCTTTTCCGCAGAGGGATACTCATGGCTCAGCAGGGTCAGATAATCAAGATCACGCATAAAGTCACCTCGGTCCGATGACGACAGACTGTGTGTCATCTCTGTGTTGGGATTCTGGCTTTATTATAAACGATGTGAAGGAAAAACCAAAGAGATGTTTCGGAAAAACAGGGGCAGAATACAACCTGTACTCAAATTACGCCAGATAGGATTCCGGCTATGGAATGGTTTCCGAAGGAATAGTATAATGAATATAAGAATACGAAGAGGAAGGAGGAACCGGGATGAATGAGGAACGGACGTACGTGGCCATCGACCTGAAATCGTTTTACGCTTCGGTGGAATGCGTGGAACGGAAACGGGAGCCGCTGACCACGAATCTCGTGGTGGCGGATGAGAGCCGAACAGAAAAGACCATTTGTCTTGCGGTATCTCCCTCCCTGAAGTCCTACGGGATCTCCGGACGTGCCAGACTCTTCGAAGTGGTACAGCAGGTCCGCCAGATCAACACACAACGGCTGGCAGAACGCAAAGGAACGCCCTTTGAAGGGGAAAGCGATGACAACGAAAAGATCAAGAATGACCCATCGCTGAAGCTGGAATATATCGTGGCGCCGCCACGCATGGCACTTTACATCCAGTACAGCACCCGGATCTATCAGGTCTATCTGAAGCATGTGGCACCGGAGGACATCCATGTTTACTCCATTGATGAGGTGTTCATCGATGCTACACGGTACCTGAAGGCAAACCGTATGAACGGACGGCAGTTCTGCAAAATGCTCATCGATGAAGTGTATCAGGAGACCGGGATCACCGCCACCGGCGGGGTAGGGACAAACATGTACCTCGCTAAGATCGCCATGGATATCGTGGCAAAACACATTGAGCCGGACAATACCGGGGCAAGAATCGCCGAACTGGATGAGATGAGTTATCGGCTCCTGCTCTGGAACCATCGACCCCTCACGGATTTCTGGCGAGTCGGAGTGGGGTATGCCCGCAAACTGGAATCTCACGGGATGTATACCATGGGTGATGTGGCCCGGTGTGCCCTGACGAATGAAGATCTTCTTTACCGGCTGTTCGGGATCAATGCGGAACTGCTGATCGATCACAGTTTCGGATGGGAGCCCTGCACCATCGAGCAGATCCGTGCGTACCGGCCGGCGTCCAACAGTCTGGGAGCCGGACAGGTCCTGCACACACCCTATGAATGGGACAAAGCACGTATCGTTCTGCGGGAAATGACCGACCGTCTGGTGCTGGATCTGGTGGACAAAGGACTTGTCACCGACCAGCTGGTTCTGACGGTCGGGTATGACATCACAAATCTCTCCGACCCCGACCGCAGAAAAAAGTTTAAAGGGGAAGTTACAACAGACTGGTATCACCGCCAGGTCCCCAAACATGCTCACGGCACCGCGAATCTTTCGGAATACGGATCCTCCACCCGGGAGATCATCGATGCGATGCTGAAACTTTATGACCGCATCACAGACCCGGTCCTGCTGATCCGCCGGCTGACCATTACGGCCAACCACGTGATACCGGAGCATCAGAAACCGGAGAAACCAAAATACGAGCAAATGGACCTTTTTACGGACTATGATGCCAGGCAGAAAGAGGAGGAACGTAAGGAAGAATTGCTGGAACGGGAAAAACGGGCGCAGAAGGCGATCCTTGAGATCCAGAAAAAGTATGGAAAGAATGCGATCTTAAAAGGAACAAATCTGAAAGAAGGTGCCACAGCAAAAGACCGGAACCAGCAGATTGGAGGGCACAAAGCGTGAAGAAGGATCCAATGCAAAATGCCTGGCATGAAGTTCGGGGAGTGACCGGAGAGGAACTGAAGAAGGCGCAGGAGGAAGTACGGGAAAAATACGGAGATATCCTCCATGAGCCCCGTCCCGTTTCCATCAAACATCGCCCGATGAGCCCTGAGAACCGGGCCGCACAGTTCGCTCCTTTTGCGGCTCTCACGGGATATGACAGCGCCATTGAGGAAACCGCCCGTTATACGGAGGACTCGGTGGAGCTGGATGAGAACCGGAAAGCGGAGATCGACCAGATCCTTCAATGGGTCGGGGAATCCATCGGAGAACATCCGGAAGTGACCGTCACCTGGTTTGTGCCGGACAGACGAAAAGAGGGAGGAGAATTCCGCACCGAACGAAACCGGGTCCGCAAACTGGACCCGGTGAAACGGACGGTAGGGATGGTGGACGGAACGGAGATCCCCATCGATGCCATTACGAATATGATGTTATGAAATGATCACGGCCCTTCCATTTTGGAAGGGCCGCAGTTTTTAAAGCAGAATGGAAAAGGCGATCAGCAACTGGGCTGCCCAGTACAGATAGTGCAGAGCGTTGCTCCGGCGAAGAGAGTACTCCGCGCCGAACCCGTTGACCACCAGCATGTTGTCGCTGAAGACAAAACACAGACCGCCCAGTGCAAACAGCCAGAGAGGGAAGGAGTTGCCTCCCATCGCAGCGCCGAACGTACAGGCACCCATAAAGACCACAAAGGCAAGATAGATGATTCCACCCAAAATCCGTTTGCCGAAATCAACGTGGTGCCGGCTGGTATATCGCCAGGTCAGCGCAAAGCCGATCACTGTATAGACGGCAATGGCAAGCCAGCTTTTTTCCGGCATCAGGAAGACGGCAAGGATATAGAAAAGATGTCCGATGAGAAAGGCCACCGTGCCGCTGGCAAACCAGCGGAAATAGCGGTGGTCCTTTTTGTCATAGCGATAACGGAATACCAGCAGCACATCGCCGATCATGCCGAAGATCAGACCGATGAAGATCAGCACATCCGTGCGTGAAGTCGGGTTCCGCAGGACGGCGATGAGCCCCAGCATGCAGAAACAGAGGGACGCCGCCGTTTTTTCCAGGGCAGCCGAGTTATGTCGTTTTTCTTCCAGACTGTTGCAGTACAGGGCAACCATCAGAAGACACAGGATGGTCAGCACGGCACAAAGGACCGGTAACCATGGAAACATAGAGACACCTCCCGCGAAATGATACTTTTATTGTGATTTCATAGTATCACAAGGAACAGACGGCGGCAACGCAAAAGAAAGAGGAAGCTTCCGGCTGGAAGCTTCCTCTGATTGTGAAAGCGGATGATCAGATCTGATCGTCGTATTTCGGATACTTGTTCATCTCGTAAGGCATCTTGGTCATATCTTTTCTCGGCATATCGTCGAAGTGTTTGGTGACGATCGGCTCGTACAGATAGAACAGTGCTTTACCATCGAGGTCAAGAATGAAAGCAAGGAATGCGACAAAATAGACGCTCAGGCCCATTCCGAGAACTTTAAGAATCTTTTTCTTCATGTCTATTGCCTCCCTTAATTACCAGCCCTGGGTGTCATCGAACTCGAGCAGAGACGGGTCGATGGGATCCTCACCCATAACGGTGGTCATGTAGTCATTGATGATGGAGCGGATCTCCGCACGGTTGACGATACGGCGATCGGGCAGGGAGTGAGGCATCCAGATGGCGGGGATGTTTCTGTTACGGAACTCATCCTCGAACATACCGTGGATACCGGTCATGCCCTTGCACTGCAGCTGGTCGTACATCATGACCATGTCGCAGTTGAAGCGTTCGTAGTTCTCCCAGCACTCAAAGATGTGCTTGTATCCGCCGACGGCCATACGACGCATGGGAGCCCATTCGTTCCACAGTGCGAAGTCTTCCATCAGATGCTCGTGAGTATCGGTACGGATGACGACGTCGAACATCAGGGAGTCCATGTTGATGACTGCCACGATTCCCCAGGTGTTGTATGCCCATGCACACCAGTGAGAGTAGAACAGAGGTGCGCAGGACCATGCCAGTGCTCTGTGACGGCACAGCGGGAAAGTATCGGTCTTCTTCTCAACACATCTCTTTACGATCTTCATGATTCTCTCATCGTTGTCGGCCCAGTGTTTACGCCAGCCGGACTGAGAGTAATAGATACGGAACAGAGCCTGTGCGGTACCGGTCAGAGGATAGCTGCTGGTCTTGGCGGCAACTTCCCATTTCTCACGCTCGTGCTCCTGCAAGATGTTCTGCAGCTTGATGTATTTCACGAAGGATTCTTCGCTGTAAGGTACGCCGACCTGATCTTCGATGAAGTCCCATGCCATCTGGATCTCGTTTGCACAGTGCTCCTGAACCAGAGGATCATCGAACTGCATCGGCTGCGGCATTGCGAACATCGGACGATCATAGAACCAGTCCGTGGTGATGGAGGTACCGACGGAGTCGTCGCATGCCTCGTTGGTCACGATGCACAGCGGTGCATAGTCGGGAACGTCATCCAGAACGAAGATGCCGGATTCTGCCTGGCACATCGGGCACGGGTCACCGGGAAGACCGATGGACTGCATGGCGTCGATGTAGTTCAGAACGACCTGAGAGTTGACGTGCACGCCGACGAAGTAAGGAACCATCTGCAGGGAGACAGCGTCGAAGCCCTGATCTCTCCAGGGATAGAAGATGGCGCCGGCAACGGTCTCATCATGTGCGAAGG
>R23__coassemble_774_pt1 | contig 18647 bp, 18 predicted proteins | sample R23__metabat2_high_PE_023 | metagenome-assembled genome bin R23
AATGGCCATCAAAGTTCTTTTTCGGATCCGGACAAAGGCTCAGATTTTTTCGGGCACAAAGTCAGTTCCGTTCCATTCCCATACAGCATCAAAGCCCGCGGCAAGCGCACAGGCAAGAGCCTTTTCGCGCTGGAAACCCAGAGTATCCACACTGTGGGAATCGGAAGAAAGACATACCTTTCCACCCAGGGCGAACAGCTCCTTCAAAAGCGAATCCGACGGATAGAACGTTGTCCGATAACCGCGGCTGACCGCTCCGGTGTTTATTTCAAAAATCTTTCCGGCATTGACAAGCCGTTCCATGGCAAAATGTGCGGCATCCCGATAACGGCTGCTGTGAACATCATAGACACACTCCGGTTCATCGAACTTGGTCAGAAGGTCAAAGTGTCCGACTATATCCACTGCGCCGACTTCTGCCAGGGATCCCACGCGGGCATAATAGTCCTCTGCCGCCTGGTTCCGGTCACCGCCATATACCGTTTCGATCATACGCAGCGTCTCTTCCCGGGAGGCATCATAGTACCAGGGTCCGCCCGGTGCCTGAAGCACATGGACCGATCCGATGACATAATCAAACATGGAAAGGTCACAGGTGGAAACAGAATCGAATTCGATCCCGCAATAGACGGGCATCCTTCCGCGGAGCAGTTCCGCAGTATCGTGAACTTCGGATATAAAACTGCGGACTCCCTCCTCCGTTGCACACCAGGATTCTCCCGGTATCGGACTGTGGACGCACAGACCGATGGAAGAAAAGCCGGAGCGGAGACCTTTTTCCGCCATTTCTCTTACGGAGTTTCCTCCGTCATCATAAGTTGTGTGTAAATGAAGATCCTGCATAATCAGACCATCTTTTCCTGTTTTACCTTGTGGTCCACCACATGACGGGAGGACATTTCTTTGCGGATATCCTCCAGACTGATTCCCATGTCTACCATCAGAACCATGGCGTGATACATAAGATCACAGAGCTCATAGACGGTGTTGGGGATATCCCGGTCCTTCGCGGCGATGACCACTTCCGTAGATTCCTCGCCGATCTTCTTTAAGATCTTGTCATCACCCTTCTCGAACAGGTAGGACGTATAGGACCCCTCTTTCGGGTTATCTTTTCTTCCCTTCAGCATTTCCATTAACGCCTCATAGGTAAAGCCCTGCGGTTCGGGTCCGGCGAACATCGGATTGTGGAAACAGCTTTCCTCTCCGGTGTGGCATGCGGGGCCGTCTTTACGGACCTCCACAAGAAGTGTGTCATAATCACAGTCCGCGGTGATGCTGACAATATGCTGGTAATTGCCGGAGGTATCACCTTTCAGCCAAAGCTCCTGCCGGCTCCGGCTCCAGAAACAGGCAAGGCCTTTTTCCATGGAAAGCTTCAGGCTTTCTTCGTTCATATATGCCATCATCAGGACTTTTCCGGTTCCCGTTTCCGTGACGATGGCCGGAATGAGTCCGTTCTGATCAAACTTGAGGTTGCCGATGTCTATCATTGAAATGTCTCCTTATTGTCTTACGTTGATTCCTTCCTGAGCAAGCAGTGCCTTCAGGTCCTCAATATGCACCTCTCCGAAATGGAAGATGGAAGCGGCAAGACCTGCATCGACTTTCGGAAGAGCTTGAAACAGGGTAACAAAGTCCTGGGCGCATCCAGCTCCGCCGGAAGCAATCACGGGGACATTGACCACGTCGCTTACAGCCTTGAGCATCTCCAGATCAAACCCGTTTTTCACGCCATCCGTATCGATGGAATTCAGAACGATCTCGCCGGCGCCGTTTTTTACGCCGTCCCGGATCCATTCAATGGCATCCATTCCGGTGTCCTCGCGGCCGCCTTTGGCGAACACATGGAACCGCCCTCCCACACGTTTGGCGTCGACAGAAAGCACAACGCACTGATCGCCGTACCGCTGTGCGGCTTCCGGGATAAGGGAAGGATTCCGGATTGCGCCGGAATTGACGCTCACCTTGTCCGCGCCGCATTTTAAAACGCGGTCAAAATCATCCACTGTGTTGATGCCACCGCCAACAGTCAGCGGGATGAAGATGGTCTCCGCCACCCGGGTCAGGATTTCCGTAAACAGGCTGCGGCCTTCCGCAGAGGCGGTAATATCATAAAAAACCAGTTCGTCGGCTCCGTGGTCGGAATAATACTGACCGAGAGCAACGGGGTCGTTGACATCATTGACGTTCAGGAAGTTGACTCCTTTGACGACTCTGCCGTCTTTTACATCCAGACAGGGGATGATTCGTTTAGTGATCATAATTGTACCTTCTTTACTGCTTCTTCCAGGTTTACGGCTCCGGTGTAATAGGCTTTTCCCAAAATTGCACCGTACAGACCCAGCGAATTCAATGCTTCCAGATCCTCCAGGCTTGAGACGCCACCGGAGGCCGTGATGTTGCCGGAGAATGAGAGTTTCAACTGACGATACAGCTCAAGGTTCGGTCCCTGCATGGCACCGTCTTTGGAAATATCCGTTGCAATAATGGTGGACACGCCGAGCTCGTCCAGCTGGCGGCAAAACGCATCGGCAGGTACCGAACTTGTCTTGGTCCATCCGTGAGTTGCGACCATGCCGCTGCGTGAGTCCACACCGACTGCGATGGATGAACCATGCCTTGCGACTGCCCTTTGTAGAAAATCAGGATCCCCAAGCGCGGCTGTTCCGAGAATCACACGGGATACTCCACAGTCAAGATAACGGAGGATCGTATCCTCGGAACGGATACCCCCGCCGATCTCAACCTGAAGATTGGTCTCTTTGGTAATGCTGGCGACGAGGTCTGCATGGGGTGTTGTTCCGTCTTTTGCACCCTGCAGATCCACAAGATGGATCCATTTTGCACCGGAACGCTCAAAGCGTTTGGCCACGGAAAGAGGATCCTTGCTGTAAACGGTCATCTGTTGATAGTCGCCTCTGAACAGACGAACCGCTTTGTGGTCGAACATGTCGATGGCCGGAAATAAAAGCATATCCGGTCACCTCATTTCGCAGAAAGCACGCAGAATATTCAGACCGATCCGTCCGCTTTTTTCCGGATGAAACTGACAGCCAATGGTCTGATCACGGGCAACACAGGCGGTCAGATCCGCACCGTACTCCGTCGTTGCCAGCGTGTATTCTTCACAGCGCGTGGCGTAGTAAGTGTGGACGAAGTATACGAAATCACCGTCTTTAATGTATCGAAAGAGGGGATGGTCCGGTTTTTTCATGTTCAGAGCGTTCCATCCGATATGCGGCACCTTCAGATCCGCCGGAATGTGAGGTGTCATATCGACTACATCTCCCGGAATCAGCCCGAGACCCTCGTGAGTGCCGTACTCAAAACTGCGGTCAAACAGCATCTGCATTCCAAGGCAGATGCCCATGGTGGGCTTCCCGTTTCGGGCTTCTTCCGCGACTACCTCACCCAGTCCGCTCTCTTTGAGCTTTCGGGCGGCGTCTTCAAAAGCACCCACACCGGGAAGGATGATCTTTTCGGCGTTTCGAAGCGCCTTTTCGTCCGAAGTAACGACAGACGGAACATCGATCATGTTTAAAGAACTGTGAAGGGAAAACAGATTTCCAACACCGTAATCTACGATAGCAAGCATTTACAGCACTCCTTTGGTTGACGGAATGGTATCCGGTCTTTTTTCATCGATGGCGGTGGCCTGCGCAAGCGCACGACCGAACCCCTTGAAAGAGGCCTCGATAATGTGGTGTGAGTTTTTGCCTTCAAACTGGAGCAGATGCAGAGTCAGCTCTGCTTTTCGCACAAAGGCTGTGTAGAACTCTTCCACCAGTTCGGTATCAAAAGTACCGACTTTCTGTGAAGGAATACACAGACGGTAGTCCAGGTGGCTTCTTCCGGAGATGTCTACGGCACAGAGTACCAGCGCTTCATCCATGGGGAGCCACATGCTTCCGTACCGGATGATTCCTTTTCGTTCACCAAGCGCCTGTCGGAAAGCCTCCCCAAGTGCGATGCCGATATCTTCTGTGGTGTGGTGATCATCCACCTGCGTGTCTCCGTGACATGTCAGGCTGAGATCGTAGCCGCTGTGAGCGGCAAACAGTGTAAGCATGTGGTCGAGGAAGCCTACACCGGAGTCGATATCGCTCTTTCCGCTTCCGTCCAGATTCAGAGTGAGTTTGATCTGAGTTTCGGCGGTGTTGCGTTCTATGGAAGCTGATCTCATAGTCCGCGCTCCTTTCGTATCGTATCCACTGCGTTCAGCAGGGTATCCATCTGTTCCTGTGTGCCGATGGTGATGCGGCACCAGTCCTTTATCCGGGGTGTCTTCCAGTACCGAATCAGGACGCCCAGTGCCCTCAGCGCACCGTACAGGTCTTCCGCGGTGCCGAAGTTCGATCGGACAAACAGAAAATTGGAGACCGAGGGAAGGACGGTAAATCCCCGTTGTTCCAGCTGGCCGCGGGTGTATTCCCGCACACGCTGAATCTCCGAAATGTTCTTCTGGAAATACGTATCATCCTGAATGGCGGCGATTCCCGCGGCGGAAGTCATTCGATTGACATTATATGGATTGCAGGAATACTTCAATGTGTTCAGATCCCGGATCAGATCCGGGTTGCCGATTCCGAATCCGAGCCGCCCGCCGGCCAGAGACCGCGACTTGGAAAAGGTCTGGGTCACTAGCAGGTTGTCATAGTCCCGAATCAGGGGGATACAGCTCTCACCACCGAAATCCACGTAGGCTTCATCGATGATCACAATATGATCCGAGTTGGCTTCTACGATGGAACGGATCTGCGGGATCGTGAGAGGAATTCCGGTGGGAGCATTGGGATTGGGAATCACAATATTGCATCCGGCCCCGTAATAATCCTCCGTCCGGATCGTAAAGTCAGCGGTCAGAGGGATCTTCCGATAGGGAATTCCGTTGAGATCTGCAATCACTTCGTAGAAACCATAGGTAATATCCGGAAAGACAAATCCGCAGGAGGCATCACCAAACGCCATAAAGGCAAAGTTCAGGATCTCATCGGATCCGTTGGTCATGAGTACTTCCTCCGGACGGACTCCGAAGTATCCGGCAACGGCTTGTGTCAGATCGGTGGAATCCGGATCGGAATACAGTCGCAGAGTTTCCGCTGCCTCCGATGCGGCCTTTATCACCTCAGGGGAAGGCGGAAAAGGGGATTCGTTCGTGTTGAGTTTTACAAAGACCTGATCCCGAGGCTGCTCCCCGGGCGTATATGGTATCAGGTCATCATATCTGGATACAAAAAAGCGGCTCATAAATCAGTCCTCGCGAAAACGGATATCAATGCTGTTGGCGTGTCCGTGCAGTCCTTCTTCCTCCGCAAACAGTATAATGCTGTCTTTGATCTCTTCCAGTGCTTCGTGCGAAAAATAGGTATACTGGGATTTTTTTACGAAGTCATCCACGGAGAGAGGACTTCCGAAACGGGCGGTCCCTGTGGTGGGAAGTGTGTGGTTCGGTCCTGCCATGTAATCGCCCAGCGCCTCCGGAGCGTCTTTGCCCAGAAAGATGGATCCGGCATTTTTGATTTTGCCAAGATAAGAAAAGGGATCGTCCACACTGATCTCAAGGTGTTCCGGAGCGATTTCGTTCGCGCACTCCACGGCTTCATCCAGCGAGGAGGCGATTACGATCTTGCCGTTGTTTTCAATCGAAGGCCGGGCAATGTTCTCGCGAGGGAGGACCGAAAGCTGCGATTCCAGTTCCTGCGCTACCTGATAGGCAAGGTCTTCCGAGTCCGTGACGAGGACCGAGGTGGCCATAACGTCGTGTTCTGCCTGCGCCAGCATGTCGGCGGCGAGGATTCTGGGGTCGTTGTTCCTGTCTGCAACGATGAGAACCTCGCTGGGACCGGCTATCGTGTCGATGGCGACCTTGCCAAAGACCTGCTTTTTTGCTTCAGCCACATAGGCGTTGCCCGGACCGACAATCTTGTCGACTTTGGGAACGCTTTCGGTTCCGAATGCGAGTGCGGCAACCGCCTGAGCACCGCCTGCTTTCACGATCTTGTCCACGCCGCAGATCTTGGCGGCAGCCAAGATCGCGGGATTGACCTTGCCGTTACGGTCCGGCGGTGTGACGATGACCAGCTCGGAACAGCCCGCAAGTTTGGCAGGCACACAGTTCATGATCAGGGAGGAGGGGTAGGCGGCCGTTCCGTTGGGAACGTATAGCCCGACCTTCTCGATGGGAGTGATCTTCTGGCCAAGAACAACTCCGTTTTCCCGCGTCATGACAAATCCGGGACGGATCTGGTGGGAATGATACTCGGCAATGTTGTCCCAAGCCTGCTGGAGGACCTTGCGGTACTCCTCGCTGGTGGAAGCAAACGCCTCCTCAATCTCTTCGTTGGATACGATCAGATCGGACAGATCGGCGCCGTCAAATTTCTTGGTGTAGTATTTCAGAGCGGCGTCTCCTTCTTCCTGAACCCTGTTCAGGATCTCGGTGACCACGGCACCTACATCTTGAAACAGAGGAGAGCGGATAAACAGAGTCTCGTTTGGAACCTCGCCGTATTTGTATATCTTGATCATGTGTTACTCCTTGGTCTGACAGATTGCGGAAAGAGACTGGCTCATCGCCGTGATCTCGTCATGTTTAAACTGAAAACTTGCTTTGTTGGCAATGAACCGGGCGCTGATGGGAACGATAGTTTCCAGTGCATCCAGACCGTTTTCTTTCAGCGTTTTCCCGGTTTCCACGATGTCTACAATCACATCGGAAAGACCGAGAATGGGTGCGATCTCAATGGAACCGTTGAGCTTGATAATGCTGATTTCACGGCCCTGAGATTCATAATATTTCCTTGCAATATGCGGAAATTTGGTTGCGACCTTCAGGGTGCGGGACTCATCGTCTCGGAATGATTTGGGGCCGGCCACACACATGCGGCATTTTCCGATGCCGAGATCCAGCAGCTCATAGACACGAGGCGAGTACTCCAGCAGGATGTCTTTGCCGGCGACACCAACATCCGCAGCGCCCCGTTCCACATAGATGGGGACGTCGGATGGTTTTACCCAGAAGTATCGGACTCCACAGGCCTCGTTTTCAAATGTCAGTTTTCTTTTCGGGTCCAGAACTTCCGGACATTCATATCCGGCCTGTTCCATCATCCCGTAAACGATCTCGCCCAGGCGGCCCTTGGGGAGGGCAACATTTATCATTTTCTTTTCCGTCATGATTCCACCGCCCCGTTTCTCACAGTATATCTGGTTCGGAACGTGAAGCCCTTGGGATCCGAACACTGGACGCGAACAGTTTCCCCGGCTGCAATATGCCGGTCTGCCTCTCGGATCGCAAGCGGCAGATCCTCCTCGGAAGGACACACCAGCACGACATCAAAATCGAATTCGTTTTCCGTGAACCACAGCGGCTCCAGGGTGTTGAAATAAACGGCAAAGCCCACAGCTCCGCCGGAACGGTCCATACGGGACACCAGACGATCATACTTTCCTCCGGAGAGAACACTGGATGAGAGGCCCTCGATAAACCCTGTAAATACGATACCGTTGTAGTATTCAATATCATCCACAACAGAAAAATCCAGGTGGATACGGGACAGACCAAATGCCTTGAGCAGGGTGTCAAGTTCCCGCAGCTCCTCCACGGCCCGAAGACTTTCTTCCGGAAGGGGAAGTGCACTCAGCCGGGACAGAACCTCCGTTGTTGGTCCATACAGTTCCGTTAACATCATGAGATTCGAAACGGCCCGAGCCTCCATGTCGAAACGGCGGCACAGCGCCGTCATTGCAGGACCGTTTTTGGCGCCGAGCACAGCAAAAAACTCAGGCTGATCTTCCGGACGAATGCCGCACTGGTTCAGGATTCCGGAAACCACTCCGATGTGGGACAGATTCAGAACATAAGAAGAAGAGATGCTCTCCAGGCTTCTGGCTGCAAGCATGACTACTTCCGCGGATTCATAAAGACCGATCTCGCCGATGCACTCCAGTCCCGTCTGAGGGATCTCGCTGAAGCCGTCACCGTCTTCCGGAACACGGTAGACATTCTCATTATAAAAGACCTTATGAACAGGGCAGCGATCCGAAGCGCTCTTGATTACCGACAACGTTACATCCGGCTTTAGTGCCATGAGGCGTCCGTCGGTATCGCTGAACGTGAGGATCTGTTTGCAGGCAAGAAAATTTTTATACTGTGCATACAGGTCATATTCCTCAAATTTATTTACTTTATAGGGCAGATAGCCGTAAGACCGATACAGCCGGCTCAGCCGGGAACGGATCTGGTCTTCGCTGACAGTAGTGTTCATCATCACGTTTCTTCCTTCGGTTCAAGTTTCGGCAGCCGGTCCAGAATCAGAGCATAGCCCTGGGCTCCGTATTCCAGACAGCGGTTCACGCGGCTGATGGTAGCAGAGCTGGCTCCGGTCTGCTGCGCGGTCTCATTATAGGAATCACCTCTGGCCAGGCGGCGGGCAATGTCCAGCCGTTGAGCTAGATCCTGCGCTTCTTTGATAGTGCAGAGATCCTCAAAATAGCGGCGGCACTCATCTTCGTTTTTCAGTGCCAGGATGGACTGAAACAGCATATGAAGCTGTTCGGTTTCTGGTAAACCCATGGGATCACCTCTCAGACGTTGTGTTACTTGATTAGCAGAGTAGCACATTAGCGCGCTAAAGTCAATGTGCAAACCGTTGGATTTGATCCATGGCCAAAAAAGCCGGGTTGTATAATATGTCGAGACAAAAAACTGCCGCAGAGAAGATGCTCTGCGGCAGTTGGTTTTTCGAGAAATCTTATTCCAGAGTCAGGTCTCCTTCGCGGATCCAGCCGATCTTTCTTGCGATCTGGCCGAAGATCCAGGAGAGGATCGCCGGAAGAACAAAACAGATGAGAATCATGCCGATCCAGTTCATGGCATTGGGAGTGATGGCGGAAGCGCCGTTGGCAATGGCAGCTTCACTGGGAGTGACCCAGCCGGTCCATACACCAATGGGGCCGACAAGTCCGCAAGTACCCATACCGGAGGAAACCGGTGTGCCGTTCATCTCCATTTTGAACAGACAGGTGGCGATGGGGCCGGTGATGGCAGAAGCAATAATGGGCGGAATCCAAATCTTAGGGTTGCGCACGATGTTGCCCATCTGCAGCATGGAGGTTCCCAGTCCCTGAGAGACCAGACCGCCCCAGCGGTTTTCTTTAAAAGACATGACTGCAAAGCCGATCATATTGGCGCAGCAGCCGGCAACCGCAGCACCGCCGGCAAGACCGGTCAGAGAGAAAGCTGCACAGATGGCGGCAGAGGAGATGGGAAGCGTCAGGACAATACCGACGACCACGCTGACGATAACACCCATGAGGAACGGGCGGAGTTCGGTTGCCCACATAATGAAGTAACCGATCGCCGTCGCCGCACGCCCGATGGGAGCGGCAATCAGATAGGCGAGTCCGATACCGACAAGGATCGTGACGATGGGAGTTACAAGGATGTCGATCTTGGTTTCCTTGGATACCGCCTTGCCAAATTCGGAAGCGATCAGGGCGACGAAATATACCGAAAGAGGTCCGCCTGCACCGCCTAGTGCGTTGGTGGCAAATCCTACGGGGATCAGCGAAAACAGGACCATTGCCGGGGCATGCAGCGCATAGCCGATGGCCACGGCCATACCGGGACCGACCATGGCAGACGCAAGTCCGCCGATGGTATATGTTGTGGCAGCATCACCGCTGCCCATGGTGACGATGGGAGCATTTAAGAATCCGATATGACACTGGGAACCGAGCGTGTTGAGGATGGTGCCGACCAACAGGGTACAAAACAGCCCCTGAGCCATGGCGCCCAATGCATCGATTCCATAGCGCTTCAGGGAAATCTCAATGTCCTTGCGCTTCATGAATGCTTTTACTTTGCTCATAGGATTATTCTCCAAAACAATAAGATACACAGGTGTCAAGACATCTGTGTATCTCAATATAGAATGCAGGATATTTTTTGTCAACGGTAATTAAAAGATTAACTATTCTCGTCAAAAAGCAGGCCCGCCTGCTTCAATTCTCTGCAGGTTCGGTCGTAGGTTTCCTTTCCGTCGCAGGACAGCGTATGAAGGTGGATTCCGCCGGTAAGAGCAGACAGGGGCTGTGCCTGTTCCGAGTTGATCTTTTCCATAAACACGCTAACATCGTAGCGGGAAGAGATGTCCAGCGATCCGATGATCTGCCCGTAGACCGGGTGTTCCACGATAACGTCCACTACGGTACATCCGTTGTCGACCATAATATTCAGTTCCTGTCGCATGTCTTCCGGCTCCTCGTGCACACAGGCGACAGATCCGAGATAACCTGCGGGACGACGGCTCTGGGCCATCGTGTAGCCGCGTGGCGTTGCGATGATCTGTTCTCCTGCGGCCCGCAGAAGCGCAATATCACCCACGATAATCTGCCGGCTGACATCAAACTGGGAGGCAAGCTTTGTGGCACTTACCGGGGAAGAGGAATCAAGAAGGATCTGCAGAAGTTGTTCTCTCCTCACCTTTGCTGTCATTATTAGGAATCCTTTCCTGAACTTTCGTTAAGCATCCTGTCTTTCAGTGCCATCAGGTTTTCGGACAGGTCGACATAGTAGTTGTGCGGGTTGTCAAAACGCTTGACTTCCGGCCAGAGCTTGTCCACCTGTTCCTTGCAGTATGTCTGGATCTCCTTGAGCGTCGGCACCTCATAAACGAGCTTGCCGTTCTGGAAAATGGGAACCAGCAGCTCCTTGGCCACATAGTTGGTGTAGGTCTTCTTTTTCCAGCGGGCTTCGGGATCGCAGATGGTGATGGGCTGAGAGTCATCCACAGTCTCATCATGGAGGCAGATATAATCCGCTTCCGCCATTCCGGTCTCCTTGTCGTAGAAACGATAGGTATGCTTGAACCCCGGGTTGGTGATCTTGGCGGTATTTTCGCTGATCTTGATCTTGGGGATGATGGTCCCGTCGTCGGCTTCCACAGCGCACAGTTTGTATACGCCGCCGAATACCGGAGAAGAGCTGGAGGTGATGAGACGTTCGCCAACGCCGAAGTTGTCGATGGCTGCGCCCTGATGCAGAAGCTCCGTAATCAGACGCTCGTCCAGAGAGTTGGAAACGGTGATCTTGCATTCCGGCCAGCCGGCGTCATCCAGCATCTTTCTTGCCTTTACGGTAAGATAGGTCATGTCGCCGGAGTCGAAGCGGATTCCGCATTTTGTGATGCCCAGCGGTTTCAGGACCTCATTGAACGCGCGGATCGCATTGGGAACACCGGATTTCAGAGAATTGTAAGTGTCCACCAGTAAAGTGGCGCTGTTGGGATAGCATTTGCAGTAAGCAACGAAAGCCTCATATTCGGAATCGAACATCTGGACCCAGGAGTGGGCCATGGTTCCCAGTGCGGGAACACCATAGATCTCGTCAGAGACCGCACAGGCGGTTCCGATGCAGCCGCCGATGTATGCGGCACGTGCGCCGGTCACAGCAGCCGTGATTCCCTGTGCACGACGGGAGCCGAATTCCATCACGGCACGGCCCTTGGCGGCACGGACAATACGGTTTGCTTTCGTGGCGATGAGGCTCTGGTGGTTCAGTGCCAGCAGAACATAAGTCTCGATGAGCTGGGCCTGGATCGTGGGAGCCTTTACCGTCATAAACGGTTCCATGGGGAAGATGGGGGTTCCTTCGGGGACCGCCCAGATATCTCCGGTAAACTTGAAGTTTGCCAGATACTCTAAAAATCCTTCGGAAAAGAGATTCCGGCCGCGGAGATAAGCGATGTCTTCCTCGTTGAAGTGAAGATCCTTTATGTAATCGATCACCTGTTCCAGACCTGCGGCAATGGCGAAGCCTCCCTTGTCCGGGACGGAACGGTAGAATACATCAAAATAAGAGATCTCATTTCCCATGTTGTTCTGGAAATAACCATTTCCCATGGTTAGCTCGTAAAAATCGAACAGCATTGATAAATTAATGTTACTTGTCTTGTCCATCAGGATACCTCCTTGAGGTTTGATGGTATCAATTATATCCTTTGCCGGAAAGCAAAGCAATGAAAACGGCAGGGAAACATTGACAAAAATGAGATAATGTTAAGACACCTATCTAGACGGCTGACAGAATGCAAAAAAAGACATCAAAATGAACGAAAGAATTGTAAAATACCGTTCATTGACATTGTTTTTTGGCAGTAATATGATTTACTCATAGATACTAGCAACAGAATGGAAACCGAGAGATATTAGCGTACAAGGAAAGGAAAAAACGGTAAGAAATGAGTGATGTTTTCTTTGCTCCCGGCCGCACAGAGCTGGCAGGAAATCATACCGATCATCAGAAGGGAAGAGTTATTGCCGCTGCCGTAGACACCGGCCTTACCGCCCACTGCACAAAGAACAGTGACAATGTCATTCGGATCCGGTCCGAAGGATTTGGCGAAGACGAGATCCGTCTGAGATATCTGGAGGTTAAACCGGAGGAATTCGGAACAACAAGAGCGCTGGTCCGCGGTGTTGCTGCGGCAATGCAGGATTTCTGCCTGGATATCGGCGGATTCGATGCGGTCGTTACCAGCAATCTGCCGGCAGGGTCGGGGCTGTCCTCTTCCGCTGCATTCGCGGTGCTGATGGGAAAGATTCTCAACGCTTACTACAACGATGGAAAACTGGAGCCCATCGTGATCGCACGACTGGCACAACAGGCGGAAAATCAGCACTTCGGCAAGCCATGCGGGCTGATGGATCAGCTGGCAAGCTCGCTGGGGTCCTGTGTATACGTGGACTTCGCTACCGATGAGATCCTTCCCATAAAAACAAGATTTGACGAGATGGGGCTGACGCTGTGCCTGACCAATACCGGAGGCAGTCACGCAGGTCTGGAGACGTCCTATGCGATGATCCCGTCCGATATGACCTACATTGCAGGCCTTTTTGACAAAGGCGTTCTGTCGGAGGTCGATCCGGCAGAGTTCCGGTCCCGTGAATGGGATGTGTCCTATCGGCCGGTCCGCCGGGCAAAACATTTCTTCGATGAGAACGATCGAGTTCCGAAAATGAGAGATGCTCTCCTCCGCAAGGACGCGGAGACTTACATGAAACTTATGAATGAATCGGGCAGATCTTCGGAGCAGTATCTGAATAATATCGTGACCAGCGCCACCGGAGATACCAAACTGGAAGAAGGTTTGGAACTGAGCGCCAAACTGTTGGAAGGAAAAGGCGCGTGGCGCGTCCACGGAGGCGGATTTGCCGGGTGTGTCCAGGCTCTGATGCCGAACGAGTATTTCGAAGAATACAAAAAAGGAATGGAGGCGCGCTTCGGCGGCGGATCCTGCCAGGTCCTGAAAATCTGAAACGGAAAAAGCAACTGTCTCTGTATCGTATGCGGTACAGAGACAGTTTTTTTGCGCAAAGGAGGAGTTTTCCGGAACCCCGTGGTCCGATTTATGAGAAAAAAGACCAATTCCCGTTATTGACCGCGAAACTGTGATAATAGCAACAAAGACAAAGTGGGCGAAAGTTACAGAATTCGGTCAATCTACTCGTTGAACTTGACCAAAAACGATGGTAGAATCGACAGTATCACACAAAGAAAAGGTGAAAAACTGTGTTAATAGACTCCTATTTCAATCGATTTGTTCTGCCGGAGGACCTGACCGACGCTGTGACAAACTGCCAGTGGCGCTGTTATCCGGAGACCAAAGAACAGCTGGAGGAGCTGTGCTTCGGCCCCACTCACAGCTCCCGGTTCGATGTTACATATACCATTCCCGGAAAGGGAGTATTTAAAGAGGCGGAAGTCGTAAGATGCAAAAACGGGCCCGTTGTCAATTTCATGGAAGACTATATGCGGCGCCGCGATCCCGACTGCATGTCCATCGGAGATGATCTGCCGTCGGACAAGCCTTATTTCAAAGACCGTTACGGATACGAGTTTTCCAAACTGCGCAAAGAGACCATGGAATGGTTTAAGGATCAGAGCGTAATTCTGCTTCCCTTCCGCGCCGGCGGAAAATACTACGGATATGATTCTCTGATGGTATGTCCCTCCAATGCGGCGTTCTTCGCACTGTCTCTTGCCAACATGCAGGGCTTCGTGGGCATTCATGAGATCGGAGAAAACTATAAGCCACGGGCCATCATCTATGTGGCTCCGCCGTTCCGTATTACACACTTTGAAGGCAAACAGGTTGTCGTTCATCAGCGCAGCGAGGATCTGCACGAAGTGTTTGCCTACAACCTGTATCCCGGCCCTTCCGCGAAAAAGGGCGTCTTTTCCGTGCTGCTGGATATCGGCGAGCACGAGGGATGGATTACGAACCACGCATCTGCAGCACTGCTGGAGACACCGTATGAGAACGAAGTCGTCTTCATGCATGAGGGAGCTTCCGGCGGAGGCAAAAGCGAGATGCTGGAAGAGATCCATAAGGAAGAAAACGGACAGATCCTGGTGGGAACCCACACCGTCAGCGGTGAGAAACACTATCTGACCCTCAGTGAGACCTGTAAGATCCATCCGATCGCAGACGATATGGTCCTCGCGCATAAGGATATGCAGAACGGGTCCGGACATCTGGTCATTGCGGACGCGGAAGACGGATGGTTCTTGCGGATGGACGGCGACAACTATTACGGCAACAGTCCCATGTATGAGCGGATCAGCATCCATCCGCCGGAACCGCTGGAATTCTTCAATATGGACGGCGTTCCCGGTGCGACATGCCTCATCTGGGAACATGTGGAGGAGTCTACCGGAAAACCGTGCACAAATCCCCGCGTGATCATTCCCCGTGAGATGATTGACAACATCGTTCCCGGAAATGAGCCGGTGGAAGTCAATATCCGCTCCTTTGGCGTCCGCATGCCGCCCTCCACGGTGGAAAAGCCCAATTACGGTATCATGGGAATGGTCCAGTTCGTTCCCATCTCTCTGGCGTGGCTGTGGAGACTGGTGTGCCCCCGCGGATTCAAGAATCCTTCCATTGCCGATTCCAATGCGGGAAGCGGACTGAAGGCCGAGGGCGTCGGTTCCTACTGGCCCTTCGCCACAGGACAGAAGATCACCCAGGCAAACCTGCTTCTTCATCAGATGATGAATACGCAGGCGACGCTGAACGTACTGATCCCTAACCAGTATATCGGCGCCTATCACATCGGCTTTGCCGGCGAGTGGCTGGTAAGAGAATATCTTGCCAGAAGAACGGGCCATGTCCGAATGAAGGACCTGGTGGAAGCGCGCTGCCCGCTGTTTGGATATTCCCTTGCAGACATGAAGATCGACGGACAGCATATCCGCAGAACGTTCCTTCGTCCGGAGCTGCAGTCCAAGGTCGGCTTTGACGGATATGATGCCGGTGCAAAGATCCTGACAGACTTCATCAAAGAGCAGATAGCCCCGTTCAACACCAACGGACTCAACCCCATCGGCCGCAACATCATTGAACTGGCGATGAATGATGCCCCTCTGGAGGAATACCTCGCCATCACGCCGATGAATATCCGTTGAATCACCAACATAGAGGAATGACCACAGACAGCTACTGGCTGTCTGTGGTTTTTTGAGCAATAAATGGAAAATGATGGAAAAGGATTGCAGCAGACGGATTTATTTGGTAAAAAGAAAAAAATGGGGTATTATTGCGTCTTTTAATAATGTAATATATAAAGAAAAACCTCACACAGGAGAAACATATGAGGGAAGAAAAACAGATCGAGCGGATCTTAAAAAAAAGGATCCGCAGATTGGAGAAAAAAGAACTGGAGGGCATCTCCAGCATCAATAATCTGGTCGCATTAAAGCGTTGCGGAATCTATCACGTCGATGTTGAGTTTGATGACGGAAGTTCCGCGGAGTTGCTGCTGAAGATCAAATCCAACAACGTGCTGAAAAACGGCATCAACCTTGTAAGCGGCAAGGATTTTCGGCTGATGAAAGAACTGGTGCTTCATAAAAAAGTGCTGGGATATGACAAAAGCTATCTCCGGGAAGATGTTCTTTACAGAGAGATCGATTCTTCGCTGAAAAATGCCATGATCGATTATTACGGTTGCTACGATGACCGCAGAAGCGGCACGAAAAATCTGCTGTTCAAATACTATGCATGGAATGAGCAGGGGCTGGACGCAAAGGCGCTTCGGGCGGTGCTGGATAGAATCCTTCCGTTCCATATGTTCTATATGGGCAGGGACGAAGATGCCGGAAAGCTCCAGCTGAATAAATACAGCAGCAGAGACTATTTCAAGGCAAGACCGTGCCTGCACATGATGTTTGACCTCCGGGAGGAGGAGAACAACCGCACGTACGGATCGGATCGGATTCGGGCCCTTCATGAGTTTATCGACAGGATCCATGAGGAAGAGGCCCGATATGATGCATTCAAGACCTTTACACATAACGATTTTTCATCCCGCAACTTTTTTGTCCGGGGAGAGGAAGTCCTGTTTTATGATTTTGAACTGGCCTGCTATCAGATTCCGGAGCACGATGTTGCAGAACTGCTGGTGTATGAGTGTGGGGCCATTGCGGATGAGGAGATTCGGGAACTGCTGCACTGGTATTACTGCCGACTGCGGGATGGGTCTCCGTATGACCTGACCGAACAGGAATATCATGAACGGCTGCTTTTCTGCATCCGGGAGTTCATCGTCAACAGACTGAGCCTGTTGAGGATCGTCTCCGAATCCATTCAAATTGATTTTATCGAGCAGCTGCTCATCAATACCAGTCGTCTGCTGGATCTGTTTCAGAAGAAGGAAAGTGAAGGAGGATTATTATGAATAAAGAGCTGGCGATACTGCAGCTTGCGGACTACAAGGAATACTTCGAAAACGGAAGATCCTCCTGTTATCTGATCATCAATAACAAGCTGGAAGAGTATCCCTGCATGTTCGGGTTCACCGAGTTATCCGATGATCTGGAGGAAGTAAAAGAACTGTTCCGGCAAGTGGAAGAGAGAGCCCGGGAGCTGGGGCAGAAGCATCTGATCGGACCGGTGAACTATACGACATGGATGAGCTATCGGTGGGCGATCAGTCAGTATGATCAGAAATACTACCCGGACTGCGAGAACCCGCCGTACTATGTCGATTATATCCGGCAGCTGGGATACCGAGAGCTCTATACCTATCGGAGCGCACACATCAACACAAACAATGTGCTGTTTGAGTCCGGGGAAGAGATCTTCCGGAAAAAACAGGAGGAAGGATTTGAATTCAGGCTTTACCGCGGAGAGGAATCCTATCAGATCGTAAAAGACATTTTTGATGTTTCCATCGATGCATTCCAGGGGAGCCTGCTTTATTCCGAAATCCCATTTGAAGTGTTTCAGGAAATCTATCTGGAGTGGACCAAAAAGATCCCCGAGATCCATGTTTTTGCAGCCTATAAAGACGGAAAAGCCGCCGGATACGTGATGAGCTATGCAAACCCATACGATGCCGCTCAGTATATCTCAAAAACGGTAGGGGTGCGGAAAGAGTATCAGAAGCAGAAACTGTACGTTGCACTGCTGTATTTCGGTACGAAATTTGTTCGAGAACTGGGCTATGACCAGACGGTCTACCATTTCCAGTGTGAGCAGCGAAGTACATTCAAACGTTATGACAGCACCGTGGAAGATCAGGAAAAACGGTATGCGGTGTTTGTAAAGGAGCTGACGGAATGAGATGTAGAAGATGCCTGAACGATGAGACAGTTCGAGGAATCACACTTGATTCCTCCGGTGTATGCAACTTCTGCAGAAACTATGATGAAATAAGAGAAAAACTGGAGGACGAAACCACGCTTCACCAGCTGTTTCAGGAACGGATCGATGCGGTGCGCGGCAAGCACCGGTACGATGCCGCCCTGGGGATCTCCGGAGGAAAGGACAGCGAATTTGTCCTGCATGAACTGGTCCGGAAGCATGGCCTGCATGTCTGTACTTTTACGCTGGATAACGGATTCCTGTCTCAGGAGGCAAAAAATAACATCGATAAGACGGTGCGGAACTACGGTGTCGATCACGAGTACATCACCTTTGACCGGGCCATGCAGCAGAGGCAGTATCATTACTCCATGAAGCACTTTCTGGTCCCCTGTATCGCATGTTCCTACACAGGATATGCCGCGATGATCAATTATGCCGTAAAAGTGGATGCAGGCATGTGTGTTCACGGAAGATCTCCGGAACAGATGCTGCGCAGATACGGCAATGATGTCTTTACCAGATTCGTGGATATGGGATTGAAGAGCATCCACGAGATCGACATTGCGGAAAGCTATGCCGGTCTGCTGGAGAGCGTCCGGGAAAAGGTGGACGAAGGAATCTACAACGATATCCGGAGCATTGCGTTTGACGGGGTGGATGGAATCGAATTCCGGGAGTTCGTACCCTATTTTCTTTATTACCGATATGACGAAAAGGAGATTGTCCGGTTTCTGAAAGAGGAAACGGGATGGACGCCTCCCGACGACTACAACCACTATGACTGTTCCGTTCATAATGCCACGAAGTATATCTATCAGTGCGCAGAGGGCCGACCCCACCGACTTCCGGAGATCAGCGTGCTGATCCGAATGGGAATGATGACCCGGGAGGAAGCACTGGAGATGCTGGAGCAGGAAGAGCTGGTAGAAAAACCGAAAGAAGAACTGAAGGAGCTGTGCCGTTATTCGAAGGTCAGCCCCATCGCACTCC
>R23__coassemble_780_pt1 | contig 18529 bp, 18 predicted proteins | sample R23__metabat2_high_PE_023 | metagenome-assembled genome bin R23
GTACTAGAAAAATCTTTTTTATTTCATTGTCCGCTTGACGGGTAGCAGTTCAATCATACACAGGGGTCGTATTATTCGGTCGTTTTTTCTGCCGGAACCGGGACGAGGGAAGGGATATCCGCGTGAAGGATATACTCCTCTTCCGTGACTGACTGTACCCGGAACGTATCCTTGTCGATACGCTTCAGAGTCATGTATCCCTGATGGACGGGCTCTTTCTGAATGGAGCCGATATCCCAGAGCACGGTACCGGTGTTGTTGACGGCACGGATGTTGTCCTCCGGAAAACGCCGGCCGTTCTTCGTCATCGTCAGATAGCCGCCGGAAAACTGCAGCATGCAGTTCCATTCGGGATGAGACTGGTAGACGCTGAGCCACTGAACCATCTCTCTCCGGGCACGAAGATCCATGGAACCGGTGAGACTGCCCAGAATGACCAGGACCCCGATGAAGATGAGCCAGTAACTCACATGGCAGGTAACAAAGAATGCAAATCCGAAAAGCAGCGCTGCTGCCACGAGTAGCAGAAGCATGAAACGGTCCGTCTTCAGCTGTCGCGTCGCCAGTGCGATATGACCGTTGGAGATCTCGCTTTTCAGAAGCGGCTGACCGTTGTTACGGATCAGGTTCTCTTTCCTGTTCCGGGAGAGGAGACCGGTGAGGACTCCGGCCAGAACCGCCGCGGCAAGCATTGCGATGACGATTCCGGGATGAGGCTTCAGAAGCTCCTTGAGCAGACCGCTGAAGGTGCTGGCTATCAGCACCACCAGAACGGCTGCGATGAGATACCCCATGGAGCCTCTCCCCGCGGGAGCAGGGCACTTGATGCAGCTGCCGTCATCCGGGGAGATGTAGACGGAATACTTACGTCCTTCTCCACCGTAGAAATATACATAGGGTCGATCCATTGAAGTTCTCCTTCGCTTCCCGGTCAGTATGTCTCTTCCCACTGGATCGCTGCCAGCTCCAGAGATTGTGCGGGATAGCTGAATTCCTGCGCGGTCTTTTCCGAATGGTAGTTCGTCAGCTTCACGTCTGTGGTGACATCACTGTCTCCGGTGATGAGAATGTGGTTGGCATGAACCATGTAGATGATCGTAAGGATCAGATTGGTTTCCTCGATCTGGTGCTCCACATCAATGGCGGAATAAAACTCATCCATCCCGAATTCCAGAGAGGAATAATCTTCTGCGTTCTGGAACGTGTATTCCGGATTGAGGTTCATCCAGGCATCCACGGCCTGAGACAGAAGAACATCCGTCTGGCCCAACAGGGCAGCCCGTTGCTCATCGGTGGCGGTGAGGATGATCTTGTTTCCCTGTACAATGGCAGACTCACCGAACTCCGGTGCAAGGGGATAATCCCCGCTGGGAGCAGGAACATTGGATGCGCCCAGGGGCGCGTAATCCATTTTCCCCAGAAACCATGCGTAGGATTTCGGAAATACAAACTGCGGTGTGCCGGTGCCCGCTTCTTCCTGTTCCACCGGTTCCACGGTGGGAACGGCCCCGGAAGTGGAACCGCATGCCGTGAGAAAGACCAGGGTCAGTAGCATCAGTACTGCAATGATTTTTTTGCTCATAATTCTCCTTTAACACAGAGGCGATCATCCGGCGGCTCGGCCGGTCTTTCCGATCTCCTTCATGTGCTCCATATAGTTTTCCATTTTCCCGTGGTAGTCCAGACGTACCTCCTGCAGACTGAAAAAGATGCAGGGGACGTTTTCGCCGCGAAAGACCCCGGCAGGATCATGACGGCGAACCAGCTCATTGACCCTGGCGCGAAGCTCGTTGTTGATGCCGTGGGAGAAACCCTGCCAGCACTGCAGCGCCCGGTCGTAGAAGAAGAACACGGTATCTCCGGATACCCGGACCCTCATCAGACCCATGTCCTTGTGGTAATAGGGAAGGTCCTGAATGGCGATGAGCTCTTCGGCCACATCATCCAAAAGCCAGCTGCGGGCATCGTCCGTGAAACAGCTGAATTCCGCCCTCTGGATGTTCTCATATCCCTCCGGAACGGAATCGGGATGCAAAGCGCATTCCTCGATAAATTTCCTGCAGAACGCCGCACTGACATCCGGGTCGTTCCCGCGGCCGGTGCGCTCAAAATCCTGTACGTCGTATACGACAACGCTCAGAATAGAGGAACCGAAATAACCGCTGTCGAAAGTGGTGTCCATCAACGTGATGCCATACTGCTGCCGGGCCCATTTCTTCATGGCAACGAGGATCTCGCCGGGCTTCTCCTCGCCGGTCGCCAGTTTGACTATATTCTGATACTGCCCATAACTTAACATTTCGTCACCCCTCATAGAAACATTCACTGGTTCAAAATCGTCCTGTTCTTCAGTATCGATTTCATGATAATTGTTTGCCGGACCAAAAGCAAGATGCTCTCAGAACCGGAAATACTCCTCGGACGGCACTTCCTCGGAGAACCATCCATGGTACTTGAAATACATGATCATTTCCGAACCCAGACTGGGAATGACCTGATCTTCGATCTCCTCCCTGGGGACCCATACCGCACCGGAAAGCTCGTTCATGTCCGGATGTGGGGTGGGATCGCCCTTAACGCGGGCAAAGTATCCGATCATGAGATTGGCGTCATAGCCCCAGGGCTGTGTGCCGAAATACTTCAGGTCGGTGACCGACAGCCCTGTCTCTTCCCGGACTTCGCGGGAGACCGCCTCTTCAGCACTCTCGCCGATCTCACAGTATCCGGCGACCAGCGCCCGGATGTCATGCCCCGGCCGTGTGGTAAGCAGCAGACGGTCTCCGTCCGTGATGGCGACGATAATGGCGGGCTTGACATAGGGATAGACCGCATGGCCGCACTCCGGACAGATCATCTTGCGATCCTGGGGATGATGTTCCAGACGGGTTCCGCACCGGCCGCAGAACTGGTGGTAGTGATACCACTGGTACAGATGATATCCCGTCATGACGGCAAAACTCAGGTCATGAGGGGAGAGGGTGCGGGTGTGGCGGATGTTCACATACTCGTATCCCTCCGGGACCGTTTCCGATTCCTCCCGCATAAAATAACAGGTATCATCGATACGGAACAGATAACGAAGACACTGTGATCCCGCTTCCTCCACCGTGGGACACCGGTACTCGCCGGAGGGAAGAGTTCGGATCAGGACCTCTCCCCGTCGGAAAAAGAAGACCGTGTCCCGCGGGGACGGATCCTGCGGATCATACTGATTATAAATGTGATTGGTAATCATAAAACATCCCTCTTAAAAACCCGGCCTGCACGCAGACCGGGCTGATGGTTAATCCCTGCTTTCGGTTTTCCAGCGGGCACAGCGGGCTGCGATGCGCCGTTTCCTCCGGATCTTCCGGAAAATGAGGTAGGCGATGAGTAGGACGACAAGCGCCACCATGCTCCATACGGCATAGGCATCCACGCCACCCTGCGTCTTGACCTGAAGCCAAAGCGCGTCCATTTCGTGGTTTGCTTCCACACTGAGATTGAGGAAGCTCTGACCGTTGGCCAGCATCTCCTCTGTCGGATAGGCGATCTCACTGGCGGAGATGTCGGGGTCCATGAAATCCTTTGCCTTGGAGATAGGAGTGGAATAACCGAGATAATCCAGGTTTTCTCCCGAGATCTCCGGGCGGCAGAGGAAATTGATGTAGGCTTCGGCACCTTCCTTGTTCTGACATCCTTTGGGGATGCAGCAGGCGTCGATGAACAGGTTGAATCCCTCTTCCGGGAAGTAGAATTTCAGATCTGGATTCTCTTCCGCCATCAGCAGGTAATCGCCGGCATAATAGGGGGCGATCCAGGCTTCTTCCCGTTCCATCTTATCGAAGATCTGGTCCATGACATACGCCTGAACCAGTGGTTTCTGCTGGATCAGTTCGTAGGAGGCATTGCGAAGATCGTCCCGATCCTCCGTGTTCAGGGAATACCCGAGCTTCAGTTCGCCGATGGCGAAGGCATCGCGGGGGTTGTCGAACATGAGGATCTTTCCGCTGTATTTCGGATTCCACAGCAGATCCCAGGAACCGATATCCTTTTCATCCACATACTTGGAATTGTAGATGACGCCGACAGTCCCCCAGGTATAGGGAACGGAGTACTCGTTTTTCGGGTCATAGGCCTGATCCCGGTAGGCTTTGTCGATGTACCGGTAATTGGGAATGTTGGAAAAATCCAGTTTTTCCAGCATCCCTTCCGAGATGAGTTTTGCGATCATGTAGTCGGAAGGAATGATCACATCATAGGTGCTGCCGCCGGTCTTCAGTTTGGTATACATGCTCTCATTGGAATCAAAGGTCATGTAATTGACGGTGATCCCCGTCTCTTCCGTGAAGGCCTTGTTTACATCGATGTAGCCGTCACTGCCGTCGGAAATGTACTGGCCCCAGTTATAGACATTGATGCTGCCGCCGTCTGCGGATGCGTAGACCGGGAGGGAAGCGACCAGAAGAACGGCACATAACAGGAGTGAACACAGACGTTTCATCCCCGCACCTCCTTCCGGTTCCTGCCGCCGCGGAACGCGATGCGGCGCTGCGTCTGCTGTTTTTCATCCCTGGCCTCCAGCATTGTCATGACGATCATGACGAGAAGGATGACCATAAACAGGAGAGTGAACAGCGCGTAGATCTTCGGCTGAAGCGGTTTCTTCGTGTAGTTGTAGATCTCCACCGGCAGAGTCACGAACTTCGGTCCGTAGACAAAGTAGCTGATGACAAAGTCATCCAGTGACATGGTGAAGGCCATCAGCGCACCGGAGATGACTCCGGGCATTATCTCGTGGAGCACCACCTTGAAAAATGCCTGGCGGGGAGTGCACCCCAGATCCTTGGCAGCCTCCTGCAGGTCCGGATCCATCTGAGACAGTTTCGGAAGGACGGACATGATGATGTAGGGGAGACTGAAGGTGATGTGCGCGATCAGCAGCGTGACAAAGCCCAGGACGGATTTCATCTTCAGCAGTGTTCCGGCAAAGGCAAAAAGCAGTGCCAGGGAAACACCGGTAACGATATCCGGGTTCGTCATGGGAATATTGGTCACGGTCATGTACATGGAACGAAGCCGCGGCTTCATATCATGCATCCCGATGGAAGCCGCAGTGCCCAGCACCGTGGCAATGAGAGAGGACAGGACCGCGATGATCACGGAGTTGAGGAGCATGGGGAGCAGGACTCCGTCTGCAAACAGCTCCGAATAGTTGTGCAGAGTAAAACCCTTCCACACGGCGGGGTCGGTGCCGGCATTGAAAGATGCCACCGCCAGGACCACCATGGGGATGTAAAGGAACAGCAGCACAAGATAGGTGAAGGTTCTCTGAAATGTCCTCACGGCATGGCCACCTCCTCGGTTCCGGATACCCGGCGGGTGATGCCGATGCAGATGAAGACCAGCACCATGAGAATCAGGGAGAGAGCCGCACCGAGATTCGGATTGTAGGCGGCCTTAAACTGGCTCTCGATCACGTCACCGATCAGTGTCGTTCCGGAGGAGCCCAGCTTCTGTGAAATATAGAAGGTGGAGACTGCCGGAACGAAGACCATGGTAAAGCCGGAGATGACTCCGGGCATGGACAGCGGAAAAATCACCTTGGTAAAGACCTGAGGAGAATTGCACCCCAGATCCTGTGCCGCCTCGATGAGACGGGAATCAATCTTCAGGATCACGCTGTACAGAGGCAGGATCATATAGGGAAGATAATTGTAGACCATACCCAGTATGACCGCGCCGTTGTTGCGGATCAGAGGAAGCGGCTTCATTCCCATCGCCTGAATAAGACGGTTGATAATGCCGGTGTCGTCCAACAGGGATACCCAGGCCATGGTGCGCAGCAGGAAGCTGATACACATGGGCAGCATCACCAGCAGATACAGCAGCCGCTGACGGCTGGGAGGACACTGGGCGATGTAATAGGCAACCGGATAGCCGATGATGAGGCACACCAGAGTCGAGATCAGAGCCAGCCATATGGATTTGATGAAGATGGGCATGTAGCTCTGGATACGGATGATGTTCTCCAGAGTGAACTGACCGGTGATGGAATCCGTGAAGGCGTAGTAGAATACGATCCCCAGCGGCACCACCGTGAACAGCACCATCCACACGATATACGGAGTGGCAAGACGTTTGGTGTGGATCATGTCTCGCTCCCTTCTTCGGCAGCGCCTTCTTCCGATTCGGAGCTGTCCTCCGACAGATCTTCCGGATACAGATCCGGATCGTTCATCTCATCGTATTCCTCGGAATAGGAGCTGTAGTCTCCGAACATGCCGGAGTACTCGCTGCGATGCATGATATGGATGTCGTCGGGTCCCAGACGGATACCGATAACTTCGTCCACTTCGTGATGTTCCGTGGTCTGGATCAGCCATTTGAATCCGTGGAAGTCCACGATAGTATCGTAGTGGACGCCCATAAAGGTCACGGAAGTGACGGTGCCGGTAAGCTGTCCTTTTTCGGGAGTGACGATCTCCACGTCCTCCGGACGTACTACGACGTCCACCGGTTCGTTGGGTTCGAATCCCGCATCAAGACAGCGGAACTTGCGTCCGAAGAACTTCACGACGTAGTCTTCCAGCATGACGCCGTCGAGGATGTTGGATTCCCCGATGAAGTCGGCAACAAATGCGTTTTCCGGTTCGTTGTAAATATCTTCCGGCGTGCCGATCTGCTGGATGCGGCCGCGGTCCATGACCACGACGGTATCGGACATGGACAGGGCTTCCTCCTGGTCATGAGTGACATAGACAAAAGTAATGCCCAGTGTCTGCTGGATCCGCTTGAGCTCCTGCTGCATATCTTTGCGCAGACGGAGATCCAGTGCGCCCAGAGGTTCATCCAGTAACAGGACTTTCGGGCGGTTGACCAGTGCACGGGCTATGGCAACACGCTGCTGCTGGCCGCCGGACAGCTGTGAGATGCTGCGGTTCTCAAAACCTTTCAGGCTGACGATCTCCAGCATTTCCGTAACACGTTCATCGATCTCCTGTTCCGGCAGTTTTGCCAGACGAAGACCGAAGGCGACGTTTTCATACACGTCCAGATGCGGGAACAGCGCATAACGCTGGAATACCGTGTTGACTTTTCGCTGATAGGGCGGAACGTCATTGATCCGTTCCCCATCGAAAAGGACATCTCCGGAAGTAGCCTGAAGGAAACCTCCTATAATACGCAGCGTTGTCGTTTTGCCGCAGCCGGACGGGCCGAGCAGTGTGAGAAATTCTTCATTTTTGATGCTGAGGTTAATACTGTCAAGAACGATCTCATCGTCAAACGCCATGGAACAGTCGATCAGGCGGATGAGCTCTTTGGACATTTATCCTCCCCCATTTCTGTAGTAAGATAGATTGAAGAAACGGGGGTGCTCCGGCCTTAATCGGAGCACCCCCGTGTTGATAAAAAATATAGCGATTTCTCTCTGTTTTGTCAATGGTTTCTTCCATATTATAAGAGAGTTTACGGAAAGTTTCTTGAATCACGTACCGGTCATGGTATAATAGCAACATCATCCGATTTAAGTTCGACTGATAATAGATTACAACCCCCCGGAGGTAATTATGCATAAGAAACGATTGCAGAGACTGACCGCTGTGGTACTGGCCGTCATCATGATGCTGTCACTGGCAGCCGTCGCAGGCGCGGAGAATACGGAGGATATCGTTCGGGAAGCCGATGTGTCGGTTCCCGACGAAGGAAACGTTCTGGTAGCCCTCAGAGGCTCCGCGGCGGTGAAGAGCGAGAAGCAGGCGCTTCTGAACACGCTCAATGCGCTGCGGAAAGAAGCCTGCGACAAGGGATATCCCAATCCGGAGAATCCGTCGGTCGCTCTGACCAGCGAGGACTATGTTCCGCTGGAATGGAATGCGGATCTGGAAGAAATGGCGCAGCTGCGCTCGGCCGAAGGCATCGTGGAGGAGAGCGTCACCCGCCCCAGCGGCAAGAACAGCGGGACCATCACCATCAACGGCACCAACACCAGCCGGGAAGATATCGGCTGGGCGTGGGTGGATAACGCGGAAGGCGCGGACCTCACCGGACTGCCGGCACTGTTCTATGGCTACAACGGGACCTCGGCGGCGGCCAACTCCGAGATTGCCCGCTGGATCTCCGGCGGCTATTCCCAGGATGACACTGCAGTATCCCACTACGCTCATCTTATCAATCCGGCCTACCGTTCCGTGGGGTCGGCCATGTTCAAGATCTCCAACGGCACCATCGTCACCACCACCGGCAAGGAATACTACGGCCGGGCCGTGATGTGCATGGTTCAGGAACTCAGCCGTACGGAATCTCCGGAAGCCAAGAAGGGCTTCAGCGATCTGGGCGGTGACTACACACAGAAAGTGGAAGTGCGTCCCACCTATCTGGAACAGATGTATTTCGATGACGATACTGTCCGCACCATGGAGACCGGAAAGAGAGAGACCCTGGTCCCCACCGTGATGCTCCATGCCGGAAGACATGAGCGCTATGCGCACGAGATTTATATCCCGGACTGCCTTCTCACCGCCGGGACCACCTGGGCGTCCTCCAATGCAGCCCTTGCCACCGTCAACAAGAACGGAAGGGTCAGTGCCCGAGCCGCCGGCAGCGTGACCATCACCGCCAGCGCCGGAGAACTGAGTGCCGAACAGGTGATCCGCATCTCCGGTGAGAATGCGGATATGCCGGAAGACGATGTATCCGAGCAGTATGAAGATGTCTATCCCGACAAGTGGTATACTCCCGGTGTGGAATACTGTGTGGAAAACGGGCTGATGACCGGTGTTTCAAAAACGATGTTCGATCTCACCAGTTTTGTCAATCGTGCCATGGTGGTTACCACGCTGTGGGCGATGGAAGGAAAACCGGAACCGAAGGGAACAAAAAGCTTCAGCGATGTTCCTCAGGGAAGATACTTTACCAAAGCCGTACAGTGGGCCGCGGAAAAGGAGATCGTCACCGGCCACGTGGGCGGTGTGTATAAGCCCTTCGATGCGGTGTCCCGTCAGCAGCTGGTGACGATTATGTACCAGTATGCAAGAATGCATGAATGGGATTCCCAGGCGAGCGGATCCCTGGCACCCTATGCCGATCAGGCAGCTATTTCCGGATATGGTGTGCTTCCGTTCCGCTGGGCGGTGGGCCACGGCCTGATCTCCGGACGCACGGAGACCCAGCTGGCACCGAGAGAGGCCGTGATGCGGTCGGAACTTGCCACCATCCTCATGCGTTTCCATCAGAATATCCGCCGCTAAGCGGGAAAATAAAATCATAAAAAAGATGGCGGGATGCCATCTTTTTTTATGCCCGCGATTCTTGCAAGAAATATCATTACAGTGTAACATGAAGCTGATAGTATTGGAGCACGGAAAAGGAACCAGAATATGGCAGATGACAACTCCAATCGAATAGAGGGAATCGGACCGGAGGACTACGAAGTCGTCTATTTTGCCCCCGAACTTCTCCAGTATGCCAATGACCGTCAGAAGGAAGCCAAGGATGAGTTTCAGACGACGCTGGAACTGGCAGAGGAGGGAGATCCTCAGGCAATGGTGCAGATGGGACTGAACTATCTCTACGGCAACATCGGCATTGAGAAGAACGACAAGAAAGCATTTGAATGGTTCTCGCGGGTACCCGAGGATTCCGGACCGGGCCGATACTGGTTGGGTCTCTGTTATGCTGCCGCCATCGGTGTTCCGAGGGACTTCAAGCGCGCCGCGGAGCTGTACCGCCAGTCGGCAGATCTGGAGTACGCCCCGGGGCAGTGCTATCTGGGCATGTGCTATGAAATCGGAAACGGCGTGCAGCAGGATCTGGTCTATGCCGCGGAACTGTATGAGCAGGCGGCGGATGCCGGATATCCGCTAGCGATGCTGAATCTCGGCCTCATGTACTACCGGGGAGTCGGGGTGCCTCTGTCTCTGGAGCGCGCGGCGGAGCTGTTTACGGAAGCGGCGGAACACCGCGTTCCGAAAGGCCTCTACATGCTTGGAGTTTGCTATGAATTCGGCTACGGCATCTCACAGAATCTGGACCGCGCCCGCGTCCTCTATGAAAAGGCGGCGGAGAGCGGTGACCCGGAGGGCCTGTGCGCCTATGGCCTGTTGTATTTAAACGGAAAAGGCGTGGAGAAGGACGAGCATAAGGCCTTTCTCCAGTTTGAACAGTCGGCGAAGACCGGATTCCCACGGGCACTGTATTTTCTGGGAGAATGTTTCTTAGAAGGGAAGGGAACGGCGAAGAACGAGCGGAAAGCATTCGGGTGTTTCTCCGTGGCATCCCGTGCCGGTCATCCCGATGCGCTGTACAAGATGGGTGCCATCTACGAACAGGGGATCGGATCCCGCCCCAACGGGAAGCGCGCCGCGGTGTTTTACAAGCAGGCGGCCGATAAGGGACATGTCCCGTCCATGGTGCGGCTTGCCCAGTTTCATGAAGTGGGACGATATGTGGTAAAGGATCTGGAAAAGGCAGCCAAACTGTATGAGCGTGCTGCGGAAGAAGGGGATCCTCAGGCCATGTGCGGTCTGGGTGCCATGTATTACTACGGCAACGGTGTGACGAAAAGTATCCGCCGTGCTGTGGATCTGTTCCGGAAGTCCGCAGATCTTGGAAACAGCACCGCCATGTATTTTCTCGGCATGTGTCTGGAAAACGGAACCGGTGTGGAAGCAGATCCCCGTCAGGCGGCAGAACTGTATTTCAAAGCCTCGGAGGAATGTGTGGAAGCCCAGTATGCACTGGCACTGTGCTATGCCATGGGAAAAGGAGTTCCCCGGGACATGAACAAAGCCGTCCAGCTGTACCGTCAGGCGGCGGACCGGGGCAATGTGGAAAGCAAGTACAGTCTGGGATGTATGTATCTGGACGGAGACTATGTGGAAAAAGATCTGAAACGGGCGTTTGAGTATATCTTTGAAGCCGCTAAGGCCGGCCATCCCGCTGCCAATTATCAGCTGGGACGGATGTACGAAAAGGGTCTGGGAGTGGAGATGAACCGGAGAAAGGCAGGCAGCTATTACAAGACAGCGGCCAACGCCGGTCATGCACAGGCACAGTTTCGGCGGGCAGAGCTTCTCATGGGCGGTTCGGAAGGAAGACGGGATCAGGTCCAGGCATTCGAACTGATTGAGAAAGCGGCGGCCCAGGGTCTTCCGGAGGCAGTCTGCCAGCTGGGATACTGCTATGAGAAGGGTTTCGGTACGAAGGTCAATCTTCTGCTTGCCTTTGAGAACTACAAGAAGAGCGCGGAGATGGGAGTCGCCGCGGGGCAGAATAATCTGGGCTACATGTATGAACACGGGTTCGGGACCCAGCGGGATCCGGAGAAGGCCGTGGCCTGTTATGAACAGGCAGCCCGGCAGGGACTGAAAGAAGCAAAATATAATCTGGCCAGCATGTACGAACGTGGATGCGGCACCGATAAGAATATGAAAAAGGCGCTGGGACTGTATCAGGAGTCCTGCGCACTGGGTATGACGACGGGAGAAAAAGCGATCCAGCGGGTGGAGCGTGCCATTCAGAGGCGCCGCGTTGGTGTCCTCCTTCTGGGGAGCGCCGGCGCCCTGACCGCCGCTTCCGTACTGTGGCAGTTGACCCGCAGAATCCTTGGAGGACAGCGATGAGCATCGAAGACGAGAGATTGAAACAGCAGTTTGCGTTCGCACTGGAGGCAGACAAGGAGAAACAGATCTTCCGTCAGACCTGGCTGTCCGATGGGGAGCGGAAGGAAAACGATGCCGAGCATGCCTGGCATATGGCGCTGATGGCCATTCTGATGGCGGAACATGCCAACGAAAAAATCGATATTCTGAAAACCGTTACCATGATCCTGATCCATGATATCGTGGAGATCGATGCCGGCGACACCTATGCCTACGATGAAGAGGGAAAAAGGAACCAGCAGGAACGGGAGGCTGAGGCGGCCCGGCGGCTGTATGGACTGCTCCCCGAAGATCAGGGACAGTATCTGAAAAGCCTGTTTGAGGAATTTGAAGAGGGAAAGACTCCGGAGGCGCGGTTTGCCCATACCATGGACAATATCCAGCCGATGATGCTCAACGTGGCGGCCGACGGAAAGGCATGGACGGAGCATAAGATCAAAGTCAGCCAGGTGCTGAAACGGAACGAGCATACCGGCGAGGGCTCGGAACGGATCTGGGAGTATGCCAAGGAAAACTACATTCTTCCCAGTCTTGAGGACGGATGCCTCGCCGATGACCGAAAAGACAAAAATCAGGAACAGCCATGATCGCGGCGGTTCCTGATTATTCTTTCGCACCGGGAATGGTGAATCCCGGGAAGTATTTATCTGCAAAATCCACGGACTGTACCTGGAAGGACTTCCCGTTGAGATACGAGAGGATCCCGGCGTCCGTTTTGAAATCAAAGACAAGACGGTAGGAATAGAGCGCCTGCCGTTTTTCTCCGTACTGGCGGTTGATCCGCTCACGGCCGTATTTGCCGTCTCCCAGCAGCGGCCATCCCGCGTGGGACATCTGGGCGCGGATCTGATGCGTACGTCCCGTAAGAAGATGGCACTCCACGAGAGACAGCTCCTTCCGGGAAGCAAGTACCCGGTATTCCGTGACGGCGGTCTTGGCACCGGGTTCCGGGCGGGACTTGACGAACACCTGGTTTTTGGAGGCGTCCTTGAACAGGAAGTTCTCCAGCCGTCCGGATTCCGGACGCGGCCTGCCGAGAACAGCGCACAGGTAGTACTTCTCGATCTCCCGGTCGGCGATTTTCTCGTTGATGATGCGCAGCGTCTCCGCATTCTTTGCGGCAATGACGATGCCGCCGGTGTTGCGGTCGATGCGGTTGCACAGCGCAGGAGCGAAGCTGTTTTCCGCCTTGGGATCCCATTCGCCGTTTTTGACCAGATAGGCCTGGATGTTGGCGATGAGAGTGTTGTAGTCCCAGGCGCCGGCACTGTGACACAGTACGCCGGGTTTCTTGTCTGCCAGGAGGATGTTTTCATCCTCATACACCACCGTGAGACGGGGATTGCCCACCTTCAGGTAGGAGTTCTGTTCCTGCGGTTTTTCAAAGAACTCGTCCCGGATATAGAACTGCAGAACATCGCCCTCCTGTACGCGGTCATCACGCTGTGCGCGCTTGCCGTTGAGCTTGATGTACTTGGTCCGTATGTACTTTTGAATCAACGATTCCGGAAGCAGGGGAACGGCCTTTCCCACAAAGCGATCCAGCCGCTGACCGGCATCGTTTTTCTTCACAATTATCTCTCGCATGGCCACGATTATACCCTATAAAAATCTGGTTGACAAGCATCGGAACATACTCTATAATGTCATAGCGACTTGCGAGGTGTATTATGCGTATCGATTTACGAAAAATTGCTGATAATCCCGGCGAAAGCGTCGCTTTTTCCTGCGATCTGGATACGGGAGATCTCGATTTTGATCAAATCACGGCATATACCGAGAAGCCTCATGCAGAAGGTCAGATCCGAAACACGGCTGGCATCCTGGAGCTCAAGGGGGCGCTGACGGCACCGATGACGTGTCTGTGCGACCGCTGCGGCGAAGAGTTCTCTCTGATCAAGGAGATGGACCTGGATGCGGTGATCTCGGAAGACGAGAGCGAACTGGAGAACCCGGACATCTTCCCCATGGAAGACTGCGGTGTTGATGTGGACGACATCGTGCGGACCCTGTTTGTCCTTGGTGTGGAGACCAAGTTTCTGTGCCGACCGGAATGCAAGGGATTGTGTCCGACCTGCGGCAAGAACCTGAACGAAGGACCCTGCAACTGCAAAAAAGAAACGGATCCAAGAATGGCTGTGCTTGAGCAGCTTTTGGATAATAAAGAGATCGAATGACAGCTGCTCAAAACAGCTAAGAAACAGGAGGTGTCAACATGGCAGTCCCAAAAGGAAAAGTATCGAGACAGAGACGTGATAAGAGACGTTCTTCCCACTGGAAGCTCACCAAACCGACGTTGGTTAGTTGCCCGAATTGCGGTGCTCTCATCAAACCTCATCGTGCCTGCCCGGAATGCGGAAAGTACAATGGCCGTGACGTGATCAACGTTGAAGAGTAATACAAATTGAACGCTTTATGGGGGAAAGGTTGCGGCCTTTCCCCCTTTTCTTAGTTTGAGGATTTGCTATGGAGAATGTAATCAAATCCATCGATACTGGAAGCAGGATGGCTCATCATGCTTCGCCCGGGGATACGGTGGTCTCCATCAACGGAAATCTCATACGGGACGTACTGGACTATAAGTTCTATTCCTATGACCGCCGTCTCACCATCGTGCTCCGGTCCCCGGAAGGGAAGGAGCGTACGGTGAAGATCCGCAAGAATGAAGGAGAGGATCTGGGACTGAATTTTGAGTCCTACCTGATGGACCGGCCCCGTTCCTGTGCCAACAACTGCGTCTTCTGCTTTATTGACCAGCTTCCCAAAGGGATGCGGAAGACCATGTATTTCAAGGACGATGATGCGCGGCTGAGTTTTCTGCTGGGCAACTATGTGACGCTGACGAACTTCTCTCCCCGGGAAGTGCAGCGGATCATGGATCTGCGCATCAGCCCCATCAATGTTTCCGTCCATGCCACCGACCCGGAACTTCGCACGAAGATGCTGCGGAATCCCCGGGCGGGAGAGAGCCTGGAGATCATGAAACGGTTCGCCGAAGCGGGGATCACCATGAACTGTCAGATCGTATGCTGCCCCGGACTCAACGACGGGGAACAGCTGGACCGCAGCATGCGGGATCTTGCAGCACTCTGGCCCAGTGTCCATTCGGTATCCATCGTCCCGGTAGGTCTGACGAGATTCCGGGAGGGGCTGTATCCGCTGGAGAAGTTTACCCCGGAGCATTCGCTGGAGACAATCCGGCAGGTGACCCGGTTTGGCGACGAGTGTCTGGAAAAGTACGGAAGCCGGATCTTCTGGTGCGGCGACGAGATGTATCTTCGTGCCGGCCTGGAACTGCCGCCGGATGAATTCTATGAAGAGTATACCCAGCTGGAAAATGGCATCGGGATGCTCCGGCTCATGGAAACGGAGTTCCGCTCGGCACTGGATCTGGCGGAGACGGCGGACGGGATCCCGTTCTCCGTTGCCACCGGTGCTGCCGCGGCACCTCTGATGAGAAAACTGCTGCAGATGGCGGCAGACCGGTTCCCCGGAATCCGGGGTGAAGTGTATGAGATCCGCAATGACTTTTTCGGTCACGATATTACGGTGGCGGGTCTGACCACCGGCGAAGATCTTATCGGTCAGCTGAAGGACCGGGATCTGGGAGAGCGTCTGCTCATCTCCAAGACTATGCTTCGGCAGGACGAGATGGACTTTCTCGATGACATCACGCTGGAGGAAGCCTCCCGTCGTCTGGGCGTTCCCATCTATCCCGTGGGAGAAGACGGATTTGAATTATGCGATGCCTTTACCGGCATCCTGCCGGAAGTGAAGCTTCCGAAGAGAAACGAAGAAGAGACCGAGTACTATCGGTATAATCAGAACTGAACGAATTCAGAAAGAGGGAAACTATGTCTACTAAGCCATTGGTGGCCATCGTGGGTCGTCCCAATGTGGGAAAATCCATGCTCTTTAATAAACTCGTGGGAAAACGGCTGTCCATCGTGGAAGACACGCCGGGCGTCACCCGTGACCGCCTTTATGCAGAAGCGGAGTGGTGCGGCCGGACTTTCGATGTGGTGGATACCGGCGGCATCGAGCCCCGCACGGACAGCGAACTGCTGGCGTTCATGCGGGAACAGGCCATGATCGCCATCGAGTCTGCCACCGTGATCGTACTGGTCACGGATATCCGCACCGGTGTCACGGCGGAGGACAAGGAAGTGGCGACCATGCTGAAACGCTCCCGGAAACCGGTGGTACTGGCAGTCAACAAGGCTGACTCCACCGGTACGGTGGATCCCACCGTCTATGAGTTCTATGAACTGGGACTGGGCGATCCCATCGCCATCTCCGCAGTCCACGGACACGGAACGGATGAGCTGCTGGATGCCTGCCTGGAACAGTTCCCGGAGGAGACGGACGAGGATGAGGAAGACGATACCATCAAGGTGGCTGTGATCGGAAAGCCCAACGTGGGAAAATCCTCCCTCATCAATCTGATCCTGGGAGAAAAACGAGTCATCGTCTCGGATGTTGCGGGCACCACCCGTGATGCGGTGGATACTCCGGTGGAAAATCAGTTCGGAAAGTATGTCTTTATCGATACTGCCGGTATCCGGCGGAAATCCCGCGTGGAAGAGCGGGTGGAGAAATTCTCCGTCATGCGCGCCCATCTCGCCATTGAACGGGCGGATGTCTGTGTGATCATGATCGATGCCCGGGAGGGCGTCACGGAGCAGGACACGAAGATCGCCGGCCTGGCCCATGAGGCAGGAAAAGCCTGCATCGTCGTGGCCAACAAATGGGATCTGGTGGAAAAGAACACCGGTACCATGGAGAAGGAACGGAAGCGGATCATGGCGGATCTGAGCTTTATGAGCTACGCCCCCATCCTCTTTATCTCCGCCATGACCGGACAGCGGGTGGACCGTCTCTTTGAGCTGATCAACTTTGTTTATGACCAGAACTCCATGCGCATCAAGACCGGCATGCTCAACGAGGTGCTGGCGGATGCCACGGCGCGCGTACAGCCCCCTTCCGACAAGGGACGGAGGCTGAAGATCTACTACATGACGCAAACCGGTATCCGTCCGCCGAATTTTGTGGTATTCTGCAATCGGAAGGATCTGTTCCATTTTTCCTACCAGCGATACATTGAGAACCAGATCCGTGCCACCTTCGGCCTGGAGGGAACTCCCATCCGGCTGGTCATCCGTCAGAAAGGGGATAAGACACCGTGAATGCACTGCTGTTGTCCATTACCGCCATCATCTGTTATGTCAGCGGATGCGTGGATACTCCGGAACTGTGCTGCCAGTGGTTCCTGCATAAAAACTTAAGATCCTACGGCAGAGGGCAGAGCCGCTTTCAGGTCCTGTATCAGGAGGAGGGGATTCCCGGCCTGCTGAAAGTCTATCTGCTGGATGTGATCAAGATCTTCCTTACCGTGCTCATCGGCGGATGGATCCTGGGGATCCATGATCATGCGGTGACCGGCAAGGTGTTCGCCCTGTTCTGTCTGGAAATGGGACGGATGTATCCTGTGACACGCCGCTGCGTCGGTTCCATGGGGATCAAGGAGCTTCTTATCGGCATGGTGGCCGTAGACTCGGTTTCCGGCGTTCTGGTACTGCTGTTCTTCGTGGCAGGTGCGTACTTTACCCGTTACCTGTCCCTGGCAGGGCTGATCGCCGCACTGGGCGCCATTCTGGGTGCACTGGTATTTATCCGGGCACCGATGGCGGTCCCCATGATGATCATCATCTTCGTTCTGATGTGCTTCCGGCATCTCAACCATCTTGTGCGCATACTGCAGCATAAGGAGCCGCAGCTGAGCCGGAAGACGGATCTGAGCTATAAGTTCGACGAGAATTTCTGAATCGGCACCGATAAAAGCACCCCTTTTTCGATGAAATAAGGGATGCTTTTTTTGCGTCTGTATCAAATTCTACAGTTTTTTAAGAAACAGCAGTGTATAAATGGTATAGGGAAAAAGTACAGCATAGGGAGGATAATCTCATGATTGAGTTAAGAGATGTATGCTTCTCCGCCGAATCCGCAGGCGTGAAGAAGGACATCCTTCAGAACATTAACTTAAAGATCGACGAGCGTTTCGTGTGCCTGACAGGCCCCAACGGCAGCGGCAAGTCCACACTGGCACGGATCATCGCCGGTATTGTAAAACCTACGTCCGGTCAGATCTTCTTTGACGGCGAGGATATCACGGACCTAACTATTACCGAGCGGGCAAAACGGGGCATCAGCTTCGCGTTTCAGCAGCCGGTACGTTTCAAGGGAATCACGGTAAAGGACCTGGTCACTCTGGCGGCAGGCAAGAAGCTTACCACCGCAGAGTGCTGCCAGTATCTGTCCGAAGTGGGCCTGTGTGCTCAGGATTACATTAACCGTGAAGTGGACGACAGCCTCTCCGGCGGTGAGATCAAACGTATTGAGATCGCCACCATGCTGGCCCGCTCCACATCTCTGACTCTTTTCGATGAGCCGGAAGCAGGAATCGATATCTGGAGCTTCGGCAACCTCATCGAGGTGTTCCAGAAGATGTATGACAAGATCCAGGGAAATATCCTTATCATTTCCCATCAGGAGCGGATCTTTGATATTGCCGACCGTATCATCGTCGTTGCTGACGGACAGGTCGTGGCCGACGGGGAGAAGGAAGAAGTCCTTCCGGTGCTGGCCAATCAGCGCCCCACCGTCTGCAGTGTCCTGACGGAAAAAGTGAAGAAGGAGGGCTGAATCATGGCAATGGATACTATTCAGAAACGTTTGCTGCGGGAAGTCGCTGATCTTCACGGAATCCCCGAGGGAGCATACAACATCCGTTCGGACGGAAAACTTGCAGGCAGAAATACGACTGCCAACATCGATATCGTGACTAAGGAAGATAAGCCCGGCATCGATATCATCATCAAAGACAACAC
>R23__coassemble_812_pt1 | contig 18164 bp, 15 predicted proteins | sample R23__metabat2_high_PE_023 | metagenome-assembled genome bin R23
AGTATATATTATGCGTTATTCTTCCATTTTGCCAGTAAAAATTATTATTTTTTGAAGTTTTTCCCTGTATTCGATTCGTTGTCGGAACCGAACCGCGTGCGAATCCCGCACAAAAGGTGGAAAGTGCTTCGATTCTCGAACATTTTCCTTGACAAAGAAATCACATATTTGAGACAAACAGTATTGCTTTTTGCCAATTACAGGTGTATATTACTAAACGAAATACACAAAAAAGTAAATTTTTTATGTGTATTTTCTATAATCTTTGATTGTGAATCCGGAGGGATTTTATGCCTTTTGACCGTAATCAGTTCATAGAAGACCTGAAGGGATCCTATGAAATGTATTATGATATGCTTCCGGAAGAGGAAAACGGCGAAATTCCACTGGCGTTTCGTGCCGATTTCCATTCCCGCGGAGAAAAATACTTTCTCATCAAGCCGGCCAAAATCTGGTCCAATGAGACCAACGAATATGTGTTCGTTTATTCCGCGCCCTGGTTTGACCGTGAAATGATCGATCGCTGTGTCCAGTATGCATTGGATACTGCGCTCCCCCTAATCCACCCTCATGCGGAACACAATTATTCCAATGTCCATACCGTTTTTGTGGCGGATACGGTCAGCGAAGAAGTTCGCCGGCACATCCGCAAGGTCCGTTTCAGCAAAAGCTATCGGATGAACCTTCACGGGTTTACGATTCTGAAGGCCGGATGGATCGATCTGCAGTCTTCTGCTTACGGTACCAACCGGGACGGTCATGACATGAACAAATTTTTTAAGGAACTGTTTACGGACCGGCACTAGCCCGCAAACAGCAAAAAAGCAATTAAGGAGTGAAAAAGCGTGAGTGCAATACTGATTCTTGTTATTGCTGTCGTTGTCCTTGCCATCGGCTATGTATGCTACGGTGGCTGGCTGGCGAAGCAGTGGGGCGTCGATCCCAACCGGGAGACTCCGTCCCATTCCAACTATGACGGCAAGGATTATGTTCCTGCCAACCCCGCAGTTCTGATGGGACATCACTTCTCGTCCATCGCCGGCGCAGGCCCGATCAACGGACCGATCCAGGCTGCGGTGTTCGGATGGGTTCCCGTCCTTCTGTGGGTCGTCATCGGCGGCATCTTCTTTGGTGGTATGCATGACTTTGGTGCACTGTTTGCATCCATTCGTCACGGCGGAAGATCCATCGGCGAAGTCATCGGTGATACCATGGGTGTAAGATCGAAACGTCTGTTTATCGTCTTTGCCCTGGCGGTTCTGATTCTTGTCATCGCATCCTTCACCTCTGTTGTGGCAGGTACCTTTACCTCTGTCGCTCCGGAAGGCGAAGCGGCTCTTCCCGTTGTCACCAGCGGCCTGGCCAATGTTTCCGCAAACGCGGCAACTGCAATGACTTCCCTGTTGTTCATCGTACTGGCCTTCATTTTCGGATTCTTCGTATACCGTAAGAACTTCCCCATCGGCCCTGCCACCATTATCGGTGTTCTGGGCGTTATCGGAATCGTTATCCTCGGTCTGAACGTAGGTCTGAACTTCAACCGTACTTTCTGGGTTGCTTTCGTTGCAGTGTACATCACTGTGGCTTCACTGCTTCCGGTCTGGATGCTGTTGCAGCCTCGTGACTATCTGTCTTCCTTCCTGCTTTACGGCATGATGATTCTTGCCATCGTGGGTATTTTCGGTTCCAACATGAATGTGGAACTTCCCGCCTACACCGGATGGAAGCTCGCCAACGGCAACATGCTTTTCCCGACCCTGTTCATTACCGTTGCATGCGGCGCATGCTCCGGCTTCCACTCTCTGATCGCCTCCGGTACTACCGGCAAACAGCTGAACAGCGAGCGCGATGCCAAGCCCATTGGTTATGGTGCCATGATCATTGAGTCTGCTCTGGCAGTCGTTGCACTGATCGCTGTCGGCGTTGTCAGCAAACAGGTCGATGTTTTCGGCGGTGAGACCTTCACCATGAACGCACCTCCCACCATCTTTGCCGGCGGTATTGCAACCATGGTTGCTTCCTTCGCAGGCGAGAAATCCTACAGCGTCGTCTATACTCTTCTGACGCTTGCCGTTTCTGTTTTCGCACTGACTTCTCTGGACTCCGGTACCCGTCTGGCACGGTACATGTTCAGCGAGCTGTTCATTCCCGAAGGACAGAAATATGCTGATGTCAAGGGTGTTCGCAAGTTCTTTGCCAATCCTCTTGTCGGCACTCTCTTCATGGTCATCGTAGGCTGCAGCTTCGGCTATCTGCAGCTCAGCCAGATCTGGGGCGTGTTCGGAGCTGCCAACCAGCTGCTGGCCGGTATCGCCATGCTGGCCGTTGCCACCTGGCTCGGCGAAGTGGGCAAGAACAACAAGATGTTCTACCTCCCCATGGCATTCATGCTGGTAGCTACTATCACCTCCCTGTGCCTGACCATCATTGCCAAGATCAACCTCATCGGTGCCAACGGCGCCATGTGGGGCGACTGGTTCCAGATGATCTGGTCTGCCGTTCTGGTGATTCTTGCTCTTATCCTGGTTGTATCCGCAATCAAGACTCTGTCCAAACAGAAGAAAGCCAAAGCCTGATTAACCTGTTGATCAAGTTTACGGGGTTCCCGATCCGGGAACCCCGTTTTTCTTTTTGTTTCGTCCGTGTCGGATACCTTTCACAATTTTTTCATTTTTCTCCCTAATAATGCGGTATAATAAAGCTGTAAATGAATTTTCAGACAGAAAGCCATTTGTCCGGTGTCCCATTCCGAGAAATGCACTGCAGCGCGCCGGATACTACAGTCCCATCAGGAGGCAAGAAGTTATGAGTAAAAAAGCACTGGTCGTTGAAGACGACAGCAATATTGCAGAACTGCTCCGCCTATATCTCGGCAAGGACGGATTTGAAGTCTCCATTGCGCAGGACGGCGGCAAGGCAGTCGGGATGTTCGAATCTCTTCAGCCGGACATCGTCCTGCTGGATATCATGCTTCCCATCATGGATGGATGGCAGGTTTGCTCCGAGATCCGCAAAACATCCAAGGTTCCCATCATCATGCTCACCGCAAAGGGCGAGACGATGGACAAGATCAACGGCCTTGAAATGGGTGCCGATGACTACATCACAAAACCCTTTGAAGTGAAGGAACTGATTGCCCGTGTCCATGCGGTCATGCGCCGTTCCAACGACGAGGAAACATCCAAAGAACACAAGCTGGAGTTTGACAAACTGGTCATCAATCTGGATTCCTACGAACTTATCGTGGACGGCAACAAGATCGACACACCGCCGAAAGAGATGGAGCTGCTCTATCATCTGGCAAGCATGCCCAACCGTGTTTTTACCAGAAATCAGCTTCTGGATGAAGTCTGGGGATTTGATTATTTTGGTGATTCCCGCACTGTGGACGTTCATATCAAACGCCTCCGCGAGAAACTGGAAGGTGTTTCGGACAAATGGTCTCTGAAGACCGTTTGGGGTGTCGGCTACAAATTTGACGTTGAGGATTGAACACGTTGAAACGGAATACCATCTATTTTAAGAGTTTTCTGGCCACCGCAGCCTTGGTCATTGTATCCTTTCTCATGCTGGGGGTGGCCTTTTTTATTCTGGGGCGGTCCTTCATCATCAACGACTACCGCAACCAGATGGATGAAAACGCAGACGAAGTGGTACATACTGCGTCTGCCATGTATCAGACCGACGGTCTGAACAACTGGGAGCTGCGTTTCGTCATCAGCTCTATGGCGGCAAGCTCCGGCAACCACATCTTTATCACCAATTCCGACGGCACTGTCATCCTCTGCTCGGACAAGGAACTGGTATGCGAGCACATTGGCAAAGAGATCTCTCCCATGACTCTGGCACTCATTGACCGTGCCGGAGACATGGATCAGATCACGACGCTGGATGGGTTCTACCCCGGCACCCGGTTTGTGGTGGGAAAACCCATTCTTTCGGATGATGCCACCATCGGATATGTTTTCCTTTCCAGCAACACGACGTCCATTATGGGAGCTTATCGCGCCTTCATCGGCGTCATGCTGGCCGTAATGGCGGCCGTGATCCTGTTTGCGCTTCTCCTGTCCCTGTTCTTTTCCAAAAAGCTTTCCGAACCGCTGGAGGACATGGTCACGGCAACGCGCCGCTTCTCTCACGGAGATTTCTCCACCCGCATCGATTATCAAGGGAACCAGTCGGACGAAATTACCGTACTGGTGGATTCCTTTAACGAGATGGCAGAGTCTCTTGAAAAAACGGAGATCCGGCGTCAGGAGTTCATCTCCAACATCTCCCATGAGCTGCGCACTCCCATGACCACCATTACAGGATTTGCGGAAGGGATCCTGGACGGGACCATTCCGCAGGAAGAACAGAACAAGTATCTGACCTCCATCGTGGATGAGACCCGGCGGCTGACCCGCCTCGTGCGGAACATGCTGGATACCTCGCAGATACAGGCGAAAGTCACCGACAAGACCCGTCGGAAAGACTTTGACCTCACGGAACTGATCCTGCAGAATCTGCTGAGTTTTGAGATGCGCATGGAAGAGCGGCATCTGGATATCAACCTGCAGCTTCCGGAAGATCATATCTTCGTCCATGCCGATCCCGATGCCATCACTCAGGTCATATACAATCTGGTGGACAATGCCATCAAGTTTTCCTTCGAAAACACGGCCCTTGCAGTCCTGCTGTATAAGAAGGAAGACAAAGCATATGTCAGCATAAAGGACCGGGGCGAGACGATCCCGCCGGATGATCTTCCGTATATTTTCGACCGTTTTCACAAGTCCGACCGATCCCGCAGTCTGGACAAAGACGGTGTTGGACTGGGACTGTATCTGGTAAAAACAATCATCGAAGGCCATGACGAAGATATTGCCGTAACCAGCAGAGACGGTGTGACAGAATTTGTTTTCACACTGCCTCTTGCGGAAGCACAATAACTACAGATGAAGGTGATTCCATGACGAATGAACCGAACAATGAAAGAGGCTGGTATGCCGCCGCTGTGGAGCCCCAGCCGGTGAGAAAGAAAAAAAAGCGCTGGATTTTTCCGCTGGTGCTTCTGGGTGTTCTTCTGTGTATCGCCCTTCTTGCCGGGCTTGCCTTCCGAACCTCGTCCGATTACGGGATCAGCGACGGAGACGATTATGCCAGTGAGGATTATCCTGGCAACTGGCATGAATACTTCGATCAGTTTTTTAACAGCGCTTCCATAGATTCCGGTACTGCCAGCGTCGACATCAAGACCACAGACTATACCGGAGACTTTCATATGGCTCTGGATTCTGCATCGACGGCCGCAGTCCCCCTTACGGAGCTCTATCAAAAATGTATTCCATCCGTTGTATCCATAGAGGGAACTGCCTCCGGAAAGCTGAACATCTTTTTTGGAACCGGCATCATCCTTTCCTCCGACGGACTGATTGTGACCAACACCCATATTATTAAAGACTGTGACAAGGCCACTGTCACCACTCAGGACGGCACGGAATACTCCGCAGCTCTCATCGGTGCTGACAGCATCAGTGATATCTCGGTACTGAAGATCGAGGCCTCCGGTCTTACTCCTGCCTCTTTTGCCGATTCCAGCCAGCTTCAGGTCGGTTCTGACTGCGTTGCCATTGGCAATCCCGTCAGCAGAAAGCTGACAGGGACCATGACCAATGGGATCATATCCGCCATTGACCGCAACATTACCAGCAATGGCCATTCCATGACATTGATTCAGACCAACGCGGCAATCAACGAAGGAAACTCCGGCGGTCCTCTACTTGATATGTCCGGACGAGTCATCGGTATTACCAACATGAAGGCCATGTCTTCGGTATCCACGGTGGAAGGTATCGGTTTCGCCATTCCCTCCGCCATCGTTTCCGAAGTCGTAACTCAGCTTCTGGAGAACGGTCAGGTCACAGGACGGCCGTCTATTGGAATCATCGTCTCACCAGTTGGAGAGGAACTGTCCAGTCAGTATGACATTCCACAGGGCCTGTACATTTCCGCGGTAAACAAAGGATCCGATGCGGAAAAACAGGGCGTAAAAGCCGGGGATATCCTCACGGCAGTGAACGGCACACCCATCACAACAAACGAAGAAGTGACCGCCATCAAAAACACGATGCAGGCGGGAGACTCCATCCATCTCACTGTCTGGAGAGACGGAACCACGCTGGAATTTGATGTCACTTTGACAGAAGCCTCCAGTCTGAACTGAGTAAAATGAGGGCCCCATCCCGACCGGGATGGGGCCTTTTCGATGTTAGTCGATTTGAACGCATTTTACGGATATGCTATACTTGCCGTATGAGAAACTTCGAATTATCTAAAATACTTGCGCTGCTTCTCTGTCTGGCAATGCTCTTTTCCCTGTGTGCATGCGGTTCCAGAGAAGAGACTTCCAGCACTGATGACTCATCCGAAGCCCACAAACAGTTCTTTGCCATGGACACCATAATGACAGTCACCGCCTACGGAAAGGGAGGCGATGAGGGAATCGCACAGGTCGTGGAAGAGATCACTGAGATGGATAACACTCTGGATCCTGCAGTGCGGAACAGCGAAGCCTTCAAGATCAACAATGCCCACGGGAACCCTACCCAGGTCTCGGAGGGGATCCTCACGATGCTGAAAAAGGCAAAGGAACTCTATGATGACACCGATGGCGCTCTGGATCTCAGCACCTACCCGCTGTCGCAGCTCTGGGGATTCATCGATCTGGATGTGGAGAATCATGAAGAAGGCAATGTACCCACGGAGGAACAGATCCAGGAAAAACGGAATCTCCTCGGGTTTGATTCTATGACCATTGAGAACCAGTCCGTGTCCATTCCCAGCGGAACTGAAATCAGTTTCGGAGCTGTGGCCAAAGGCTACGCTTCCGATACTGCAGTGGAAACTCTGCGCAGCAAAGGAATTAAAAGTGCCATTGTTTCTCTGGGCGGGAATGTCCAGACACTCGGTGAAACGAAGCCGGACGGTTCTTTCTGGAATGTTGCCGTTCAGGATCCCAACGATCCTTCCGGATATCTGGGACTGCTGGAGGCCGGCGAGACGGCCATTATCACTTCCGGCAGCTATGAGCGCTATTTTGAAAAAGACGGCGTGCGGTATCATCACATTCTGGATCCGAAGACCGGAAAGCCTGCAGATAGCGGCCTGGTCTCCGTCACTATCGTGTGCAGTAGTGGTCTGACCGCAGATGCCCTGTCCACTGCCATGTTCGTTCTGGGCCCGGAAAAGGCCTCCGACTACTGGAGGGCACACGCCGATGAATTCCAGATGATCATGGTAACGTCAGACAACCAGGTTCTCTACACTTCCGGTCTGAGCGGCAAATTCAACATGATGGCGAAAAACTATACTTCTTCCGTGATTTCCTGATTTCAATACATAAAGAGATCAGCCTGCTGATTCGTGCAGGCTGATCTCTTATTTTTCTCTGACGGAATCGTAATCCTGTTTTTTCAGATCAAAGCCATCCGGTACGGATTTCTCACTGATAATCTGCAGAGACAGACGGTTCGGCAGACAGGTCACTGGCACGATGTCCCCTTCCCGTATCATCCCCTGGTGGATACAGATTTTGTCGGGACAGTTTGCCTTCTCCATATGGACCCCATCCTTTTCGATCATGAAGGTGTTCTCTCCTCCCGTTTCTTCATTGCGGATGGTATAGGTTCCGTATTCCTCTACCGGGATCTCATACAGGATACTGCTGTTCTGGACCACTTCCACATAATACCCTTTGTGCCCCGAAGCGTTCTGTGCGTCACTGATGTGCAGACCGAGATGGTTCATCACAAGCCATGCTCCCACAGCCAGAACCAGCAGGATTCCGATGACCGAAACATCAACAGCCCGGTGATCCTCAAATGCTTTCGGATTGATGTCCTGTTGTCCCCCGGCTCTCTTCAGCGCACGGAACACCAGTTTCGCCACCAGTCCGGTGAGTGGACCCATGACGAGACCTGAAATCACCAGCACCGGGAAATAGGCCCATACCGCGCCGACGCCCAGCATCAGGGATGCCGCGATGATCTGGCCCAGATTGTGACAGACCGCTCCGGCAGCTGAGACCGCCAGTACGCCCACTTTGGGGACCCGGCACAGAGTCAGCATGGCGATGAGACTGAGTACGCCGCCTGCAAGAGAGTAGATCATTGCGGAGAACCCGCCTCCGAACAGCAGGCTGGAAAGAAAGACCTTCGCCAGCATCAGTATGGTTGCTTCCAGCGGGCTTCCCATATAGACCGCATACAGGAGCACGGTATTGCCGAGCCCCAGTTTGATACCTGGGATCGCCGGTGCCACCGGGATCAAGTATTCCACGTATCCCAGTACCAGTGCCAGCGCAGTGAGCATGGCAAAGCGTGCTACGGTTCTTGTTTGATTTCTCTGATTCTGATTCATTTCACATTCTTCCGGAACAGGATCCAGGACCCTTTCAGCAGCAGGTCGTCATCTGCGATGCATCTGAGAACGATGTGCGTATTTCCGGCATCGACCGCTAAAATCATGCTGTTAGTCTGCCCTTTCGGTTAATACTGGAATTGTACTGCAAACTCCATATGATGTCAAAACGCAGCCGGGGTCTCCGGCTGCGTTGTTTTTCGGCAAAATTGATATCAGGCGTTCAGTTCCTTTTCCAGCTCTTCCAGCTCTTTCAGGTACAGAGTATCCATACCGTCGGAAGGCATCTGGAAACCGATACGCGGAGACACGGAGAAGGCTTCCACATTGGGTCCGTCCATCAGGCAGGAGCGTTTGAACTGCTGACTGAACAGACGCCGGCAGTAGCTCTTGAGCCATTTTACCAGCTCCAGATCTTCAAACTCATCCCCGTAGGCGATCTGCGCCAGACGGAATGTCTTGGCCGGGGTGAATCCACTGATCAGCATCTTGTGAGTGAAGAAGTCCTGAAGGCTGTAGGAGCCCACGTTCTCTTCGCTCTTCTGCTCAATGGTATCGTTGGTCACCGGCAGAAGCTCCGGTGTAACCGGGCAGTCCAGAACGTCCCACAGTGCATCGGCCAGCACCTTATCCTCGGTGTTCTGGGCGATGTGTTTGACTGCGGCACGGACCTGTGTCTTAGTCAGGTCCATATTGATGTCGTACATACTGGTGTGGTCGCCGTTATACGTGCACCATCCGTCGATGAACTCGCTGAGGTCTTCGGTACCCACATCGAGACCATTGACTTCATTTGCGATATCCATCAGGACCTGCGTCCGTTCACGGGCCTGTGCATTTTCAAAAACGATATTGTAATCATCCCGGGGATGACCGATATCATCAAAATGGACGTTGACTGCATTGCCGATATCGATGACACGGACTTCCGCACCCATCTGCTCTGCCACGATGATGGCATTGGATTTTGTGCGGGAGGTGGTGCCGAAGCACGGAATGGTGCATGCTACAACGTTAGTGGAAGGAAGCCCCATGCGTTTGACCGCCTGTGCACAGATCATAACGGTAAGAGTGGAGTCAACACCGCCGGAGATACCGACGACGCAGTGATCCAGTCCTGCATATTCCATGCGTTTCACCAGACCAGAGACCTGAATGTCGATCATGCGCTCACAGTAGGAAGGAATATCCTTTGCCAGCGCAGGCAGATGCGGGTTCTTGGAGAAGTAACGGGTCAGTTCGGTAACGACTTCTTCCCCGCCGAAGGTGATGGGACAATGATCATCGGAACCGTCAAAGGAGCCGTCCTTGATCCGCATATTGGCAAGGTAATTCACGTCCAGCTCTGTCACGGCAAGGGAGTTTTCTTTCTCCTCATTTGCCAGAATCACGCCGTTTTCTGCCACGAGGCAAAGCCCGGAGAACACCTGGTCCGTTGTGGATTCGCCCTTGTTGGGAGAGGCGCAGATCACACCGGAAAGGGTGCGCTCGGACTGGTACTTTACGGAAGCTTCCGCTTCGTCCCGGCTGCTTACAGTCATGGGGAATGACGCCAGCTGTGCAATGACGGTGGCTCCGGATACCGCATGTCTGACAGACGGCGGAACGATAGCATCCCGGTCTGCACCCAGCTCAACGGCAATCTTCATATCGGGAACATTCTTGTTGACAAACAGAAGGTCTGTCATCATCAGAGCGCCATAAGTGCCGTCGACGACGATATCCCTCACCTGATCGTCCGCAGGAACGAAGTGGGTTCCCTTGACGCAGGTACGGGGAACCATTCCCAGAAGTTCACCGTCATATACGGCCGCGGCGCAGCTGTACAGGCGAGTCTCATACAGGAACGGAAGTCCCACAAAAGTCAGCACGTCCATGCCTTCAGATGCCTTGATCACCTGAGCAAGAGCTTTTTCCGCTCCGTTCAGAAGGGTACGCTGAGTGTACAGATCATAGCAGGTGCATCCGGTCAGGACCAGTTCCGGAAATACCAGAACCTTGACGCCCTTTTCATCCGCTTCCTTCATGGAAGCGATGACCTGCTGTGCATTATAGTCTGCATCTGCGACCCGGATCATGGGGGAAGCAGCTGCCACTTTTACAAAACCATGTTTCATCTTATAAATCTCCTATTATCCGTTTGTGGATTATTCCATTTCTTATTTGCCTGCTCTCTGAAAATCAAAGAGTTTTTCATCATAGTATCGGAGGATTGCGGAGCGGGACACTGCAAAGGAATCGTTTTCCAAAACAACTGTAAGTTTTCCGTTCTCCACCCTGCTTTCCTCGTCGCCGTCCAGCTTCGGAAAAACATGTTCCTGAAGTTCGGCCTGGAGCTCGTCCAGGTGATCACCGTAATACTCTGTTCCCTGAGGCGCCTCATATCCCGGTATGGGATCGGTCCCGCTGGTAAAACAGAGATACAGCACGCCGAGGAGGATCAGCAGAAGCAGGATGCACCCGGCGGGCTTGACCGCACGGGCGAACTGCATTCCGGCAGTTTCCTTAAACTCCTCTTTGGTAATATCCTTTTCGTTTTCCATCAGAATTTAATGCGTTCCTGAATGTACGCCTTGACTTCTTCGATGGGGATGCGGACCTGCTCCATCGTATCGCGGTCACGCACCGTGACACAGTGATCGGCCGGTTTTCCCGCTTCTTCATCCCCTACCGTGTCAAAATCGAACGTAATGCAGTACGGAGTTCCGATCTCATCCTCACGGCGATACCGCTTGCCAATGGACCCGGTCACGTCATAGTCGCAGGAAAACTCTTTGGACAGTTCCTGATACAGTTCCATAGCCGGTCCGGTGAGCACTTCCTTCTTGGACAGCGGCAGAATCGCACATTTGAACGGTGCCAGAGCGGGACTCAGATGAAGCACGGTACGGACATCGTCCTTACCCTTCTTATCCTGTCCGACGACCTGCTCATCGTAGGCATCACAGAGTACCGCCAGTACGCAGCGCTCCACACCCAGAGACGGCTCGATCACATACGGAATGTAGTGTTCGTTCTTTTCGGTATCGTAATAGGTCAGATCCTGTCCAGAGGTCTCCTGATGGCGGCCCAGATCGTAATCGGTACGATCGGCAACGCCCCACAGCTCGCCCCATCCGAAGGGGAAGAGATACTCAAAGTCCGTGGTCGCCTTGGAATAGAAGACCAGTTCATCGGGATCGTGATCTCTTGCACGGAGATTCTCCTCCTGCAGTCCGATGGACCGCAGAAAGTCGTGACAGTAGCTTCTCCAGTAATCAAACCATTTCAGATCGGTACCGGGCTCGCAGAAAAACTCCAGTTCCATCTGCTCGAATTCACGAACACGGAAGATGAAGTTACCTGGAGTGATCTCATTCCGGAAACTCTTGCCCACCTGGCCGATGCCGAAGGGCAGTTTTTTTCGGGTAGTACGGGCGACATTGGCAAAGTTTACGAAGATGCCCTGTGCAGTCTCCGGGCGGAGATACACGGTGTTTTTCGCATCTTCGGTAACGCCCTGGAACGTTTTGAACATCAGATTGAACTGTCGGATGTCGGTGAAGTTATGCTTTCCGCAGGTGGGGCACGGAATGCTGTGCTCGTCCACATATTCTTTCATCTCCGACTGTGAGAAGGCATCGATTGGTTTCGGAAGTTCCACTCCGTTCTCCTCTGCCCAGTCTTCAATGAGTTTATCTGCGCGGAAGCGTTCCTTGCACTCACGGCAGTCCATCAGCGGATCCGAGAAACCGCTGAGGTGTCCGGAAGCGACCCAGGTCTGCGGATTCATGAGGATGGCGGAATCCAGCCCCACGTTATACGGATTCTCCTGGATGAACTTCTTCCACCAGGCCTTTTTCACGTTATTCTTCAACTCTGCTCCCAAAGGCCCGAAATCCCAGGTGTTGGCAAGACCGCCGTAGATCTCACTTCCGGCAAAAATGAACCCACGGTTCTTGCACAGCGCCACGATTTTTTCCATGGTTTTTTCTTGATTTTTCATACACATTTTCCTTTCCTGCAGCTGGCTGCCGCAGCGATAAAATACAACTATGAAATTATATCATTCCCCTGTTAGCGCCGCAATACAGTGACAAAACAAAAACAGGCTTCTTTCCGCCTGTGTCCTTGTCGATTATTTATGGGAAAAGCGCAGTTTCCGCCACGCTTAGCAGAAAACTGCGCTTTTCTCATCGGCATCCGGGTTAAGTGCCGTTATTATCTGTTTTCGTTACAGGACATTCTGGCAGAGGCGGGTGAACATGGTGGCCGCTTCTGCACGGGTCGCGGTGCCTTTCGGAGCGATGCGGTTGCCGGCACGTCCGTTGATGATACCATGCCCCACTGCCCAGGAAACACTCTCCGCAGCCCAGCCGCTGACAGCGGACTGATCGGCGAATGCGGAAAGATCTCCGCTTGCGGAGGTATCTTTGTTTCTATACAGTGCATAGCTTCTCAGCATGGTCGCCAGTTCCTCACGGGTTACGGGATTGGTCGGCCGGAAGCTTCCGTCATCATATCCGGAAACGACTCCATTGTCCGCTGCCCACACCACCGGATTGACAAACCAGTCTGTTGCTACAACATCATTGAAAGGACTGAGGTTGCTGATGCTGGGTTTTCCGTCCATGGCATAGAGCATGGTAACGACCATTTCTCTGGTAAGGGTTACCTCAGGGCCGAACATATTATCCGTCATGCCGTCCATGATTCCCCGTTTCAACACATAGTCAATGGGTTCGTGATACCAGCTCGTTGGAATAAGATCGACAAATTTCGCCAGCGGGCAGTTCGTGTCTCCGTCCATTCCCATGGCTTTCATGATCTGTTCTGCCATGAAACGGTGTCCCTCATAGTCCGGATGGCAGTGTACAAGGAACCGCAGCCAGTAGCTTGGGCTGTAAATGGTATCGGATTTCCATACCTGTGTTCCCATAACATCCACATAATGGATATCGTTTCTAAAGGCGCATTCCTCTTTGGCATAATGCTCCAGCTTGTTGCAAAGATCCACACCGGCCTGATACAGGAAATCACGGATCGCATCATCTTCCGGTTCCGCATATTCGAAGGTGTTGTACATGCCCACATAATAGATCTCAGCGGTGGGATTGAGTTGGCGGATCACCCGGATCATGCGGTCCATGTTCTTTTTGAATAACTGAAGGTACTCTTCCTCTTTCGTGAATATGTCCGCGTAGGTACCGCCGAACATATCGATCAGATCGTTCAGCGAGGTGGCCATATTGAGTTTTCCTTTGAGGGCACTCAGCGCCGGCTGTGCCGCCATACCATACACGTAATACTCCGAACGCAGGAAAAAGTCCAACAGCGCCATTGTAAAGGTATCGTTATTGCCGAGATTGAGGATGATGGCATCGGAAGTAGCAATGTCGTTTTTGATATTGGCTTTCAGCGTTTCCGTATCATCCGTGGGTGCTCCGAAGATCTTCGGCAGAAAGAAGGTGCATTCCGACAGCCAGCGAAGATAATAGTTCTTCGGCTGAGCAAGCTCATTGTCATATTCCTCATCGATCATACGCAGGAAGTTGATGGCCGTATAGGATTCGCGGGCATCTTTATGCACAACATCAAATCCGGCTTCATCCCGAAGAATCTGAGGATAGGAGCCATCCACGATGGTAGCACCGTGAAGCGTAAACTGGTTGATAAGACTGTTTACATTTTCACTCAGTCCGTATCCTGCCGGAATCGAGTCGCCGATGATCGTCAGGACCTTCTTCCCGTCAGTCCGGGGATCCGGGGATGCCGGTGCCGCCGGCACCACTGCTGGCTGCGCCGGTGCTGCCGGTTCCACTGCAGCAGGCTCTTCCGCCGCCGGTGTCTCCGTTGAAGGCTGTGTTTCCGTTGCTGCTGCATCAGTCGCGGCGGGATCCGCTGTATCATCAACAGGATCTGCATAAACGCCGACACACAGCAGAGCGACGGTCATTGCCAGGACCAGAAGCAGAGAAATCAGTCGTTTTGAACTCATTTTCATCTTGATTACTTTCGGCCGCACAAAACACAGCCGATACTCCTTCCTGTGAGCGATTCATTCCGCAATGATTGCGGATCTGCATCGATGCACCTCATACAAGCACATTAGTGCCTAGTATTGTACCATTTTTTGACACTGTTTTGCAACTATTTCAACCTTAATATCTATTAATCACAAAGTTTTTCTGCTTTGATCGCGGTATTCCGCCGAATTTGCATGGATGGATAGACGGAACATCCTCCAATGATTCGGAACGGTATCCGCAAATTATTAATCCATGGTGGAAACATCGTTTCCTAAGTGGTACAATTTTCTCATCACCGTTGATGTCTCCTTTTGGAGAACGTCTCCGTCAGGAAAAGAGGCTGCAACATGTCTGAAAACAATCTCACAAATCCTATTCCCGATCCGGAAATACCAACAGGGCCGAAGCTTCAGGAACCACGCAAGCCGGACAAGATTCGCTATACACTTCGCCGAAAAGGCTTCCTGTTCTCTGGTGCTCTGCTGCTGATTGCGCTGTCTATCCTGTTTCGTCTGATCGGATACTGGGGATTTTGGTCGCATATTACCAGCACGACCTACACGCAGGTTTTTCTTCCGGTCCTGTGTGCTCTGTTGCTGATCGTTTTTCTTCCCGTTTTTGCCAATCACGGATTGTGGATGACGGCTATTCCCATCGTACTGGAAGCAGTATTCTTCATTCTGGAGACCGGGCATATCTCGGTGTGGTGGGTAAAAGCAGTCAGCATCCTTCTATACATAGTGATCGCCATCATATACACCATGACGGTATTCGGAAAAATCCCGTCGAAGTGGCCGCTGGTAATCTCAATCGGCGTCCCGCTGGTCTATCATCTGGCAGTTCAGGACCGGTCTTCCCTTCTGGAAGCCTCCAGCCCCGACACTCTCATTGCATGGATGCCGGAGATTTCCGCCATGGCCTTTGTCCTGGCATTGCTGCTGATCACCCTTGCCATGGTAAAGAAGGTCACGACTTACGGTCCTCCCGTGGTGGATCCCCGTGCCGAGCTTCCTCAGATCCGCGATCTGAAATATGTTCCGGAAGAGCTGGAATACCACAGCATCCTCAAGGCCCGGAGAGAACGGAAGAAGGCAGAAGCCGCTGCCGCCGAACAGACACCGGTCCTTCCGGAGGGAGAAGACTTTCTTCTGGATGATCCTGAGGAGATTTCTCCTCCGTCATCGTCCTCCGAGGAAAAACTGTGAAGAAATTCTCTGCCGCAGAAGACTTTGTTCTTCTGCGGTTTTTCTTTGTTTTCCCGCCGATTATGAGCAAATGTAACAATTCGTTGTTTTAATTGTCCCTGTAGCATGGTATACTTTGTATAAGGAAACAGGTTTTTCTGGTTCCAATTCCGCCGGAAAGGGGATATATCAATGAAATATACATTCGCTGAAAAGAAAATGGACTCATCCGAAGATCTGAGAGCGTACGCGACTCGGAAGATCGGAAAACTGGATAAACTGTTCCGTGATGAAGGAGAAGCATTCGTCACCTTCAGCATTGAGCGCGGACGGTATCGTGCCGAGATCACCATCAAAAATAACGGCATGTACTACCGTGCCAACGAGCTGACCAATGACATGTATGCATCCATTGATTCCGGAGTTGCTGCTATTGAACGTCAGATCCGCAAGAACAAGACCAAGCTTTCCAAGAGAATCCGGGAGGGCGCACTGGAAAAATACGCGGAGGAAGCTTCCTATATCGCACCCATGGAAGAGGAAGACGAGCCTGATGAATTCAACATCGTTCGGAGCAAACAGTTCTCCATCAAGCCGATGAGCGCACAGGAAGCGATCCTGCAGATGAACATGCTAGGCCATGACTTCTTCGTATTCCGCAAAGATGACGCAGACGGACCCATTGCGGTAGTATACCGGCGCAAGAGTGCGGACTACGGTCTCATCGTGGATGACGGCGAATAAACACGAAAATAATTCATCCCCGGGGAACCGGGGATTTTTCATGAGGTGAGATTCTATGCAATGGATGGAACTGATACTGAAAACTCAGCCGGAAGACCTGAACCGGCTTTGCGGTCTGCTGGATGAGGACGGCTCGTTTCAGTATATGATTGAGGACTCCCGGGACTTCCAGGAATTTGTGGACGAAAACCGTCAGTTCTGGGGCATGGTGGACGCGGGACTTGCCGAACACTACGCCGATATATGCCAGATCAAGATCTATGTGGAGAATGACGCGCTGCTGTCCCAGAAGATTGAACAGCTTACCGCGCTGACCGGAATCGACCCGGAACAGAATCTCCTTCCGGAACAGAACTGGGACGATGCCTGGAAGGATAACTATGATGTGGAACCGGTAGGCTGCCGTCTGGAGATCGTTCCGCACTGGCTGGAACCGTCCGGCGAACGGATTCCCATTATTCTTGATCCCGGTCTGACATTCGGCACCGGATATCATCCCACCACAAGGATGTGCCTGTCTGTTCTGGAACAGCTGGCCGTGGAGGGAAAGACGGTTCTGGATATCGGATGCGGCTCCGGAATCCTCAGTATCGGGGCCCTCCGCCTGGGCGCTTCTGCCGTCACCGGCTGTGACATTGACGAGAGCTCTCCGAAAGCCGCCATGGAAAATGCAGCCTTCAACGGTTACGACGAATCCCGCTTCCGGGTTTATCTGGGAGACATTCTCCGGGACAAACGGATGAAAAAGCAGATTGAAGGAACCTATGACCTTGTTCTTGCAAACATGGTGGCGGATGTGGTGATCCCTCTGGCTCCAGTGTTTTCGGAATACATGGGGCCGGACAGCAGTCTTCTGGTCTCCGGAATCGTGGCGGAGCGGGCGGACGAAGTCCGTGATGCTCTGGAACGCAGCGGACTGAGCGTCAAAGAACATCTCACTGAGGAAGAGTGGAATACCTTTCTCTGCCAGTGCCAGTAAGTGAAGCAGAAAAAGCCGATGGGTCGGATTGTAATATCCGATCCATCGGCTTTTCTGTTCTTTGTTTAACTGTTTTCTGCCAGTGCCTGATACTGTGCATACCGTTTTGCAGTAAACTCCTCGGCCTCGGCAAACAGCACCTCTGCCCGTTCCGGGAAGGTTCGGGTCAGTGCGGAGAAACGCACCTCTCCCATCATGAATTCCCTCAGTTTTCCATTGGGTTCCCTGCTGTCCAGAACGAAGGGCTTCTTTCCTTCCTCACGATTCTTCGGAATGAACCGCCACAGCGGCCAGTATCCGCATTCCACCGCAAGCTTCTGTTCATTCTGAGACTTGCCCATTCCGTTGGACAGACCATGATTGATGCAGGGTGCATAGGCAATAATGAGTGACGGTCCCGGGTGCTCTTCCGCTTCTTTCAGTGCACGGATGAGCTGATTGGGATCGGCGCCCATGGCGACCTGTGCCACGTATACGTTGTCATATGCCATGGCAATACGACCAAGGTCCTTCTTTGCCGTGGATTTTCCGGCATTGGCAAACTGTGCGACTGCGCCGATGGCAGTGGCTTTGGACGCCTGTCCGCCGGTGTTGGAATAAACTTCCGTATCCACGACAACGATATTGACATCGATTCCGGAGGCAAGGACATGATCCAGTCCTCCGTAGCAGATATCGTATGCCCAGCCGTCACCGCCGTACATCCACATGCTCTTTTTCACCAGAGCATCTGTCCGGTCTTACAGGAAACGGATAACCTCATATTCTTCATTGTAGGCGGCCAATGCGCTCTTTACCTCTTCGTAAACGGCTCTCGACACATGCGGATCATCGCCCAACTCCAGCCAC
>R23__coassemble_891_pt1 | contig 16819 bp, 13 predicted proteins | sample R23__metabat2_high_PE_023 | metagenome-assembled genome bin R23
CCGTCGATAGCCGGAGTAATGGATGCGTTTAATTCGAGCTTTCTGCGCACATCAGAATTTAAGAGCAACACGATTGTGGATCCTGCAAGTTCAAAACAGCCCAGTTCTTCGCCACGGTCAACCCAACCCTCATCTGTTAAGAAGGAGACGCCTCCGACCAGCATAGCGCCGACCTCGATCTGCACTGCTGTTCCGAAGTGTTTTGTTTCCAGAACGCTCCACCATCTCCGGTTTAAGCGAAAGACCGGTACATGGTGATGAGCTATGGGTTGTACACTGTGGAGTTGTCCGGGTATATGGTTGGTTTCTACAAGCAGACCGTCATCAAAACAACAGAAGTGATGATAATCTGATGCTTCCAGGCGAAATACAAGGCATAGACCATTTTGAAAAAGCTCTGCGAATTCTCTGTCGGGGACAATATCCGTCAATGTATATATGGACCCCTTCATGGGGATGGTTAAATACTCTGTTACCTTATAGATAGAAAGCAAACCATCGCAGGGGCTGATGAGCACGTCAGGATCAATGACATAGTGCACGTCACTGCGTTTCCTGGCAAAAAAATCTGCAAATGATGCATAGCTTTGTCCATCAAACGGTTTCATATCTATGCCGTGTTTTTTTATGTAGCCGGGAACGAGATGTCTTGATGCCTTTGTGTGAAGGAACCGCGATACCAGTACGAAAACGCCCGCCTTCTGCAAGGCTTTAAAAAGAAAACGGCCCGGCGCAGTACTATAAAAAACATCTGCTTTCATTACACACCGTCACATGCAAACAGCACAAAACCAATCTCCAGGATACCGCACAGAATAACGCAGATTTTCCCGATGAGCTTTGGCTTCCGAAGGGGGAAAGGGAGCAGGAACATAATCGCCATCGTCAACAGGGCTGCTGTTGGAACAATTGTCGGCCTCCATGAGAACAGACAGACCGCACCATGAACTACAGGGAGGAATAACGCTGACAGCGTCACGGGCAGCCCATAGTAGATTTCTCTTGACGTATCACTGCTTTGCTGGCGTTCCTGTTCGTCCACGTTGAAATAGGCGAGTCTGATCAGCGCACAGAGCAGATACAGAGAGCAAACCATCAGAACGATTTGATTATGTTTGCTCTGGCTGTAAACGATGATTGCCGGAAGAGCACCAAAGCAGATCAGATCACTGAAAGAATCAATCTGAATACCAAAGCATTTTTCCTGTTGAGTACGCTCTTTAGTAGAGGCGATCGTACCGTCGAACATATCGCAGAATCCAGCTATCATCAAACAGATGACAGCGCCGAAAGTGTTTTTCTCAAAGGCATAAACGATTCCGATAAAACCGGTCAGCATTCCTATATATGTCAGAATAACGGTGTAGTTGTAATAGCCCAATAACTTTTGTTTTTGATCCATATCTCTGCTCTCCTCATTTAATCAGGGAAAAACCAAGGCTGTATGCAAGGATGCACCACGGTTTTCCCAGAACAATAATCCAGATAAACCTTTTTGCGGTCATTTTTGATACGCCCGTCAGATAACACAAAAAATCATCGGGGAACAAAGGAAGCAGCATTGCCATAAATAAAAAGCCCGTGTAAGATTTGCTTTTGGATGCCCAGACTGACCATTTGTTATATCGACCTGATGGGAACAGATCATCCAGAAGAGGCATCCCATATTTTCTTGCCAGGAAGAATGCAATAATGGAACCGCCGCCGATTCCGATATAATTACACCAAAACCCAACAGCAGGACCGAACATCACCGAACCTGCCGCACATCCAAGAAAGCCGGGTAAGACAGGAATAACAACTTGAATTGCCTGAAAAGCCGTCAGAAACACAGGTCCAAAGGCGCCGTATTTCCCAATGTATTTTTGTAAAGCAGCAACAGAGCGGAACTCTCCATCAAAGTATGCTTTTACTAAGACCGCTACGAAAGAGATAACCAGCACGAAAAGAAAAATGGAAACGGCACGGACAAACTGCTGGCGTTTATTTCTTTCCCCTTTTTTGCCTTCTGAGAAGCCTTTTGCATCCATTATCTTCTTTGACTTCTCGATGGGAGTGTCAGACATATTCATAATGGCGTCACCTCCCGAATCGTACAACGCTCCAATAATATGCATGATAGCAAAGGAAACTAAAGAAAAACCCGTGGAGAATCTTAAAGATTCTAAACATGTACAGGTGAAGCATATTGGTTCTGCTTTTTTGAAAAGGCAAGCATCTTATCGCTGAGAACTGATAAAACCAGTCGGAGACGATAATCCACTAACGCAAAAAATGAAAGAGGAAGCCAGAGCAGGAAAACGGAAAAAGATCCGGTCAACTGCTATGGCTTTTCTGGTTTTTATTAGTGAGACATCTGGTATCAGAAGCGTTTTACAAAAACGCGAAGCTCACACGAAGTGTGATTCAAAGGGTTTGGGAATTCCCAACATGTGCTTTTTAAGAGCATCTTTTATTCGGCGGAGTACAGCAATCTCCTTAAGGACAATCCGACCAAGAACCTCAACTCGAAAGGCGGTGTTCCCAAAAAAGAAAAAGAGGCATTGACAGATGCGCAGGTAGAACAGCTGTTGGAAACAATCCGTGATTTGCCGCCATATACGTTTGTGATGATTGGCCTGTATGCCGGTCTGCGGAGAGAAGAAATCCTGGCCTTGAAATGGGATTGCGTTCATCTCGATGAGAAGGTACCGTATATCTCGGTACGAAGAGCCTGGCATTCGGAGAAGAATCGCCCGGTAATCACAACGGATCTTAAAACGCCGGCGGCCAAAAGGGATGTTCCAATTCCGGATAATCTGGTGGAATGTCTGAGACAGGAGCAGGAAAAGTCCATTTCCGAATATGTTATCGCTGACAGGAATGGAGATCCTCTCTCATATTCTCAGTTTGTCCGGATCTGGAATTATATCAAGGTCCGCAGCACAAAAGAACGCACACTGTACAAATACGTGAACGGGCAAGCAATCCGGAAGAAGTTTAAGCCTGAGCCTGGGCAGAAATGCGTAAACCGGGAAAACATCGTGTACTGTCTGGACTTCACAGTAACGGCGCATCAGCTGCGTCACACCTATATCACCAACCTGATCTATGCAGGAATTGATCCAAAGACAGTGCAGTATCTGGCAGGTCATGAGAACAGTAAGGTTACAATGGACATTTACGCAAAAGCCAAGTATAATAAGCCCGAAGAGCTTTCTTCCGTCGTCAATGGTGCATTGAAAAAGCCGGACGATCGGTCTAAAGGCTAACATCTCGCCTTATGAGGAGAAAAAACAAGTAGTTAAGCGGTGGGGCACCAAATCCGGAAAGCCTCAAAAATCCAGTAAAATCAAGGGTTTTGGGACTCGATATTGCGGCAGTACGGCCTCAAAGCCGCACGTCGTGCTCCGCAGTTCTCCAAACGTTAACTTCATATCGAATGAACAGAACCCTGGAACCGCTTTCGGTTTCAGGGTTTTTTCATTCACAGAGTGTTTTATGCCCGTCTGATCCGTTCTGTTCCGCAACCAAACATAACAAAAAACACAAAAATCTGTAATGATCGGTTGGTGGAATCATGTGCAACCGCAGATTACAATAATCACAGAAATCAAACATTCGGAGGTTTTTATGATGATTGCGGAAGTGCAGCATCTTGTGAAACGATACCCTTCCTTCGAGCTGTCGGATGTATCCTTCAGTCTCGAAGGTGGGAAGATAACAGGTTTTGTCGGAAGAAACGGTGCCGGTAAAACGACCACCATTAAGGCAATGCTGAATCTGATCCATTTGGACGGCGGCAGCGTATCCTATTTTGGAAAGCCTTTAATCGGCAATGAGACGGAGATCAAAAAACTCATCGGGTATTCCACGGGAACGGTCAGCTGGTATCCGAGAAAGAAGATCCGGGACATTGTCGATATAGTAAAACGGTTCTATGAGACCTGGGACGAAGATACTTATCGCAGGTATCTGAATCTGTTTGGTCTGGATGAGTCGAAAACTCCACTGGAGCTTTCGGAGGGAATGAAGGTGAAGCTGAACCTTCTTCTCGCTCTCTCCCACCGATCGGAAGTGCTTATCCTGGATGAACCTACAAGTGGTCTCGACCCGTTCTCCCGCAACGAAATCCTGGACATTTTTTCCGAGCTGAAAAATGAAGGTGTGGCCGTATTCTTCTCTACTCACATCATTTCCGATATTGAGAAATGTGCCGACAACATTGTATATATATCGAAAGGAAAAATAGTCGCGGCCATGCCCAAAGAAGACTTTATCCGGCAGCATTCCAACGAAGGCGAGAGTCTGGAAGAAACAATGCTTCGGATGGAAGGCGGTGTATTTCATGAATAATATTCTGTTGAAAGAAATGAAACTCAGTTCCTCCGTGCTCTCTTACCTGTTTATCCTGTTTGGCCTGATGTTTTTTATCCCGGGCTATCCCATACTCTGCGGAGCATTTTTTGTGGCACTGGGTATATTTCAGAGTTTCCAGACTGCCAGAGAGGCAAATGACATTGTGTTTTCCACTTTGCTTCCGGTTGCCAAGAAAGACGTGGTCAAAGGAAGGTATCTGTTTGTGTGTCTGATCGAGATCTGTTCTCTTGCATTGATGGCACTGGCTGTCGTCCTGCGTATGACGGTTTTCTCCCGGAGTTCCGTATATGCCGGCAACGCATTGATGAATGCCAATTTCTTTGCCCTTGGTGCTGCTTTCGTGATTTTCGGTCTGTTCAACTGGATCTTTGTCGATGGGTTCTTCAAAACAGCCTATAAGTTCGGGCGTCCGTTCGTGATCTTTATCATCGTAACGTTCCTCGTAATAATCCTCGCAGAGGCGCTGCATCATGTACCGGGTCTGGAGTGGCTGAATGCTTTTGGTACCGATCATATCGCAAAGCAGTTGATTCTTTTCGTAATCGGAGTCATAATTTTCTTGCTGATGACAGCACTTTCATGCAGAAATGCCTGCAAACATTTTGAACGAATTGATTTATGAGGAGTGCCTGCAATGCTGAATGATAATTTGATGATGCTCCGCAATATCCATGGGTTTTCCCAGGAAGAGATTGCTGAAAAGATCGGGATCTCACGCCAGGCGTACGCCAAGTGGGAAAGCGGTGCGACCATTCCGGATGTGGAAAAATGCAGCCGTCTGGCGGATGTTTATGGAATCACCATCGACGGCCTGATCCGTACAGAGACCGTGGACGGGTTCGGGACGATCCCACCGGCACCAAAAGGAAAAAACATTTGGGGTTCCGTGACGGTAAACGACCGAGGACAGATCGTTATTCCGAAAGGCACAAGGGATCGCTTTGGTCTTACCGGCGGGCAGCGCCTGATCGTTCTCAGTGATGAACATGGTATCGCGCTGGTTCCTGCGGAGGTATTTGAAACGGGTATGAAAAAAGCTATGGAATACATGTCCATCAATCCCGAACCGTAAAAAAAATGACAAAAAACTGGAATCAGAAGTGATTCCAGTTTTTTATCGTTTCGGTCTTTAATCGATGGTCGCATAGGGCGTTCCACGTCCCAGCGCCTTCAGGATCTGACTTGCGACCTGTTCGGATCCCCGAACGGTGGGGTGCGGGTTGAATCCGGTATCATCGATGGTCATCTTTTCAAACACGAAGATCATCGTATTGTCCGTAATGACATCGACATGCCGCATATCCACCAGTGCAGCTTCCCCTGGATAACTGAGAAATGCCGCGACCTTAGCGATATCGTGTGCAGCGAATACCACACCGAGAACATCGCCCACCAGATTGTCGTCCCATGCCGGTACGAGATCCCAGCCTTCCATGGGATTGTATCCGATGCAGATCAACAGCGTTGCATCCGGATTCAGATCATAGATGCTGTCCGTGATTGCGAAACAGTTCACGGGATAATCCACCGCAAACTTTAAAATCGAATCTGCAAACTTCAGATCATAAATCCACCAGTTCGTCGGATTGAAAATATACGCACGTCCTACCGATGCCAGTGTGTCTGCCAGAGCACCGAAGGAACCCATCCGTTCGACACGTTCCCATGGGGTCATATCATCCCACGGAAGCCGTCCGTCGCCTGCCACATCATACATGGCACCGTACCAGGGCACCCAGAAATCATTGAATCCGAAATCCAGAACAACGACATCCGATTCCCGGACCGCGTTCTGGTATTCTTCTTTCCAGCTGTCCAGATGCTCTTTTCCAAGAACACCATCTGACAGATAATACGACTGTCCGTCGGTGATCCAGTCACCATCGTACTCATCGTCCAGAATATATCGGATCTCCGTCGACCTCGCGCCTGGCATATGCAGTTGATTGACCTTATCGGCGCCGATTGCCCGTCCTACAAGAACAGGAGCGGACCCGCGAATATTCTCATTCGCCACGACGATCTGTCCATAGGTTGCATATTCCTCCAGACCGCATCCGGACTGAACACTGTCACCAATAGACGTATACACTCGGATATCTTTGCCCTGCGTATCCGCAACGGTCGGTCTGTTGTTTGAAACCTGTTCCTCTGCGAAGTCATATGCAGAATCGATAGCGCTTCGGGGTCCGGATGCAGCTTCTTTCACTGCTCCGTTGACGTCCGGATTGCTGCTGAGAAAACTTCTGGTCTCTCTTACCGATTCATATGCCTGCTCTTCCGCACCGGAAACAGCATTCTTCACGGTCACGGCAGTAGCACTTTCCGCCAGATCCGTAACCAACGAGCCAAGATCTCCGGGACCATCGTCTTTCTGGAAGATGTCTTTTTTCTCATTCTCCAGAACCATTGTTTTGATTCCATCGATGGTAGAGGAAACGTTTTTGACAACATCAACAAAAGAAGATTCCTCTGTGGTCTGCTCCGCCGGTTCCGATTCGTCTGCCAGAGCAGCCGAAGCCATGACCGTCAGGCCAAGGCACACCATGCATGCCGTCCTCGCAAACTTGATCCAAATCTGCCGGTTTTTCTCAAAATCATTCTCTCTGATACCTGCCACCTCCTTTCCCGTCATTCGAACGTCCGGACCCGGTATGATGAAAAGAATACGACCGCTCGGACCGTATTCTCGTGTTCAAAAACCGCGGGTTGATGGCCGTTCCCGAAAAGTATAACAGCAGGACCGTTTTATTTCAATCAGAAAGAGCCATTATTTTCCATCTCATTTTCTGAACCGGTCGTTGATCCACGGCCTTCCAGAGAGACACCATCCCCTCAAATGTGCATTTCTTGTTATTTGTTGTTACCCTTCAACCATTCGTCATTTTCATATGATATAATTTCTCAATATTATTGTATGCTAACAGACAGGAGCGCAGAACTTCATGCTGCAGATAAAGAACATTTCCAAAAAATACGTCACCGGCGATCTGGAACAGATGGCACTGGACGGAGTCAGCCTCAATCTCCGAGACAATGAGTTCGTCGCCATTCTTGGCCCAAGTGGTTCCGGAAAGACCACCCTGCTGAACATCATCGGCGGTCTGGACCGTTACGATACCGGTGACCTCATCATCAACGGAATCTCCACTAAAAAATACAAGGACCGCGACTGGGATTCCTACCGCAACCATACTGTTGGTTTCGTGTTTCAGAGCTACAATCTGATCCCCCATCAGTCCGTCCTGTCCAACGTAGAGCTGGCTCTCACCATCGGCGGGATCTCCAAGGCGGACCGCCGTCAGCGCGCGATGGATGCACTGAAAAAAGTCGGGCTGGAGGAACACATGCACAAACGTCCCAACCAGCTCTCCGGCGGACAGATGCAGCGTGTGGCCATCGCCCGTGCCCTGGTCAACGACCCGGATGTGCTCCTCGCGGATGAGCCTACCGGCGCACTGGACAGCGAGACCAGCCTGCAGGTCATGGATCTTCTGAAGGAAGTGGCGTCCGACCGTCTTGTGGTGATGGTCACTCACAACCCGGAGTTGGCGGAACGGTATGCGACCCGCATCGTAAAACTGCGGGACGGCACCATCCGGTCCGATTCCGATCCTTTTCTGCTGGAAGAATCCGAACTCCTGGAACCGGAGCACCGTAACATGGGGAAATCCTCCATGTCCCGGAGCACCGCACTGTCCCTGAGTTTCAACAACCTGCGCACCAAGAAAGCGCGCACATTCCTCGTTGCCATTGCCGGTTCCATCGGCATCATCGGCATTGCGCTGATCCTTTCACTGTCCAACGGGGTCAATGATTATATCAAGAACATCGAGGAACAGACCCTTTCCATGTATCCCCTGCAGCTCGACAGCACCAGTTTCAGCATGTCCAATCTCATGGGCCTTGTGGAAAACGTGGAAGATGCCAAGGCAAAGCAGGCAGAGGTCACGGAGATGAAGACCATGACCAGTATGTTTACCACCATACAGAAAAATGATCTTAAGTCTCTGAAAGAGTATTTTGACAGTGATGAGAGCCATATGGACGACTATGTAAACTCAATTGAGTACAACTATGGCATCTCCCCCATCATTTTCAAAGTGAATGAGGACTCGGTCCGTCAGGTAAATCCGGATCAGAGCATGTCAGCCATGGGACTTTCCTACAGCGGATCCAATTCCATGTTCACCGGGTTTCAGAGCCTTTACGATATCTTCCATTCCCTTCCGGAGAGCGACCATCTATATTCTGTTCAGTATGATGTCAAGGCCGGTCACTGGCCGGAAAACTACAACGAAGCCGTGGTGGTCCTTACGGATGATTCCCGTATCACGGACATGACTCTTTACACGCTCGGTCTTAAGGACGCAGCGGAACTGGATGCTGCCATGAAGGACTTTTCGGAAGGAAAAGACGCCATTCTGTCTCAGGATATCTCTACCTTCGATTATGAAGACTTCCTCGGCATCTCTTTCAAACTCGTTAACAATGCCGACTGCTTCTCCTACGATTCCCAGTATGGGGTGTGGAAAGACAAATCCAATGACAAGGACTTCATGAATAATCTTGCCCGCAACGGGGAAGACATTACCATCGTAGGAATCGTGGAACCGAAGCCGGAAACCGCCATCGCCATGCTGCAGACCGGCATCGCTTACTCTCCGGATCTGACTTCCCACATCATTGACAAGGCGGCAGGCAGTGAGATCGTTAAAGCACAGCTCGCTTCGCCGGACACCAATGTCTTTACCGGAAAGGCCTTTGACGCGGAAGCGGATGAGACCTCCATGGATCTGGGAAAACTGTTTTCCATCGATGAAAATGCTCTGGCCAATGCCTTCAGCATCGGCGGAGATGCCTTCTCTTCCGGATTTGACGGAAGTTCCATGGACTTCAGCAACATGGACATGTCCGGGTTTGATCTGTCCGATATTGATCTGTCCAACACAGAGAATCCGGCGGAGATTGCAGCGGAACTTCCCGGCATCACACAGGATGCGTTTAATGCAGCGCTCTCACAGATGAATCTTCAGATTGCTCCGGAAGATCTCCAGAATCTGTATCAGGAACTGTGGAACGGTTTTCTTGCCTACCGTGCGGAAAACCCGGATCCCGTTGCCGGCTCCTTTGCCTCATATGTTCTTTCTGGGGCGTCCCAGACACAGATTCGCTCCTGGGTCTACGAACTGTTCAACCTGAACGGTGCGCAGAATGCCTTCCTCAGTGCAGTCATGGACCGTCTGACCAGTGAAGACAGCGCCATCGGCCGTGCATTGGGATCCGTCATGGAAAAGGTCATGGAACAGATTGCCACCAATATCCAGAACAACATCTCGCAGGTCATGACTCAGATCGGCGAGAGCATGGGAAATGCCTTCAGCTTTGACGGCAATGCCTTTGCCAGTGCGTTCCAGATGAATATGAGTGAGCAGGATCTTCAGGACCTGATGCGCTCCATGTTTACCACGGAGACCAGTTCCTTTGAAACGAACCTTCAGAAGCTGGGCTATGCTGACCTGGATAATCCCAATGCCATCGTGATCTATCCGAAGGATTTCGAAAGCAAAGAAGCCATCGTCGACCTGCTCAGCGACTACAACAAGCGGATGCAGAAATCCGGCGATGATTCCAAGACCATCAACTACACGGACATCGTTGGTGCACTGATGAGTTCCGTAACGACGATCATCAACATCATCAGCTATGTTCTCATCGCATTCGTATCCATCTCACTGGTGGTATCTTCCATCATGATCGGCGTCATCACCTTCATCAGCGTTCTGGAGCGGAGAAAAGAGATTGGTATCCTCCGTGCCATCGGCGCTTCGAAGAAGAATATCAGCAGCGTCTTCAACGCGGAAACGTTCTTCATCGGACTGCTGGCCGGCCTTCTGGGCGTCATCATTACGAGGCTGCTGCTGATCCCCGGCAACGCCATCATCCATCATCTGACTAACAGCGTGGATATCAACGCGTTCCTGCCGCTGGGAGCCGCCATCGTTCTGGTGATCCTCAGTGTGATTCTCACCATGATCGGAGGACTGATTCCCTCCAAGAAGGCGGCACGAAGCGATCCGGTGGAAGCACTTCGCACCGAATAAATCAGGCACCATATATGGGAACAAAAAAAGGAGCAGATCCTGCTGATCTGCTCCTTTTTCAATTGTCCTTTCTGGTTCCTCCGTCAAAGGATCCCCCGATCCAGACAGAATCGTCCGGAATACGGGTTAACGGAGCCTTTGGATTCCACAATGCCCCGGCACATGGCGTCCACGTCCTGGATGATCACACCGTACAATCGGCTGATTCCCAGAGAAAACAGCTCCGGACACATGGGCACGGATGGGCCGGTCAGGATTACTTCCGCGTTTTCTGCCAGTTCCAGAAGCCGCGGCATGGTCTTGTTCATGGAAGCGCTTCCGGTGATGACCACAATGTCACTCTGTGGGAGGATATATTCGCATGCACTGTCCGGGTAGTCCCCTTCCCGGGGCTCCCGCTCCAGCACATAATACTCGCTGCATTGGGAAAGAAGTTCTTCCCTGATTCCGCTGTGTCCCAGAAGATGTCCAATCACGGCAAGGCTCTTCCCCTTGAGGTCGATGCCGTCCAGCGCACCGCCCACCGGCAGTTTCTGACCGGATTTCTTCTCAACCATGGCAAGGTTCTCCCGGCTGTTATAGAAAGCATTGATCACTGCCATGCCTTCATTCGCTTCTTCCATATTCCAGGACAACACCGATTCCGCGGCCTGAAGCACCGGCATGCCTTCCAGGCTTTCCTGACGGCGCGGACGGGACTCCCCTTCCGTATGCATCGCCACGCCGGCATTGCCGTTGCTGAGGACCGCAGCGGTCCAGGAAACTCCGTGCACGATGTTCTTTACGGTCAGATCCGAATCCTTCAGCCCGGAAAGCAGAACATTATAATACTGTTGATTTCCCATTCTTCTCGCCTCCGATTTCCCATTCATGATAGCACAGTTTCTGCAGATCCGCATCTCGGAAAGAAAGAAATAGGATTGCGAAATACACTCATTTCTGATAATCTGAAAACTAGCACGATTTAAATCGTTAAATTACCAAGACACAGGAGCAAATACCCATGGCACAGCGAATCACAGGACACACCCGTCTGATCGGTCTTATCGCCGATCCCATCCGGCACAGCAAATCTCCCATGATGCACAATACCGCATTCGAAGCACTGGGACTGGATTACGTCTATCTGGCTTTTGAACTGGGAGAGAAATCCCTGAAAGAAGCGGTATACGGCCTGCGGGGGCTGGGTGCCCGTGGTTTCAATGTCTCCATGCCCTACAAATCTGAAATGCTGCATTTCATGGATGAAGTTCTTCCGGCGGGGCAGATGTGCGGCGCAGTCAACACCGTCCTTATCGAAGACGGCCGGCTGATCGGAACCAGCACCGACGGAGAAGGGTATATGCAGGCCTGTCGTCACAACAACATGGACATCATCGGAAAGAAGATCACGATTCTCGGTGCCGGTGGAGCTGCCACGGCAATCACCATGCAGGCAGGTCTCGACGGAGTGGATGAGATCTCCATCTTCACACGGGAAGGCGCGTCCCGTCAGAGAGCCCTGCATAATGCGGATATTCTGTCCGCAGAGACCTCCTGCCGCGCCACTGTACACCCTCTGGAAGACCCGGAAGATCTCCGCCGCGAGATCGCAGAATCTGTTCTGCTCTGCAACGCGACCGGGGTCGGCTTCGGCAGCCAGCTGGGCCAGTGCCTGGTTCCGGATAAGTCTTTTCTGCGTCCCGACCTTCTCGTCACGGATGTGATCTACTCTCCGGCGGAGACACCACTGCTGAAAATGGCAAACGAGGTGGGATGCCGGACCTGCAATGGTCTGGATATGATGCTGTATCAGGGCGCCGCTTCGTTCCGGATCTGGACCGGCCGTGAGATGCCGGTAGAACTTGTGCGAAAAGTCCTGTAGAAAACCAGCGGGATTTCGTTCCGCTGAATAAACATTGGAGGAAAGTGTGTGAAAATTGTACGTTGGCTGGATGATCATCTGGAGGAGCTTTGCCTGACGATTCTTCTGATCGGAATCTCAGCAATCATGGTAACTCAGGTAATTGCACGCTATGTGTTTAATTACTCACTGTCATGGTCGGATGAGCTGGCGCGCTACTGTTTGGTGTGGTCTGCTTTTCTGTCCGTGAGTTTCTGTGTTAAAAAGCGAATCTCCATTAAGATTGATCAGGTGCAGAATGCACTGCCGGAAAGAGCCGTTCCCTGGCTGAAAATGATCCGGCATACCATTGTTTTTCTGTTCTGCATCCTGATGATCCCCCACGCATGGACCTATGTCCAGCAGTCCGTTTCCAGTGGGGCTTCCAGCCCTGCACTGCAGATCCCCATGGTCTTTATCCAGTGCGCACCTCTGGTGGGCTTTATTCTGCTGGCCATCCGGGTGGCACAGGCATGGTTCCGGGAGTTCAAGGCATCCCGTAAGATCATGGCGGAAACCATTGCGGATGCTCTGAAGGCAGAGCCGCTGGAAGAAATGAAGGCGGAAGAGCGTATGGAGGAACTGCGTCGGAAACAGAGAGAGGACGGTGAAGACTCATGACACTGTTCATCATGTTTATTTTCATCATGCTTTTATGTCTGGCCGTTCCCATCGGACTTTCCGTCGGCATCACCTCACTGTTGCCGTCCCTTTTGACGGATTCCTTTACCGCCGGCGGTGTGTTCATTACCCGGTCCATGCTGGGTGGTGTGAATCAGACCACGCTGCTGGCGATCCCCCTCTTTGTGCTTTCCGGTATCATCATGGCTCGGGGCGGGATTTCCAAGAAGCTGTTCGATGTTTTTTCCTATTTCATTGGAAAAAGGACTGCTGGGATTCCCTGTGCGACCGTTCTGACCTGCCTGTTTTTCGGGGCGATCTCCGGTTCTGCCCCTGCCACAGTGGCGGCCGTGGGTTCCATGACGATCCCCGTCATGCTGGAAATGGGGTATGATAAGAAGTTTTCCGTTGCACTGGTCGCGGTGGCCGGCGGACTGGGCGTTATCATACCGCCCTCCATCCCCTTCATCCTGTATGCACAGGCATCCGGTGCCTCCGTATCGGACCTGTTCAAGGCCGGTGTCATCCCCGGGATCCTCATTGCGCTGATCCTTATGGGCTATTCCATCTTCTACTGCAGACGTCACGGAGAGGACAAGGACTCCATCAACCGTGTCGTGGATGCGCTCCATGAGAGGTCCTTCGGCAAAGTCTTTCTGGAGTCCATCTGGGCGCTGCTGACTCCGGTGATCATCCTTGGCAGCATTTATTCCGGAATCACTTCACCTACGGAAGCGGCGGCGATCGCAGTGGCATACTCTCTGATCATCTCGCTTTTGGTCTACCGGACTCTGAAACTCAGTGAGCTGTGGACGGTATTCGCGGAAGCGGCGAAGACCTATGCTCCCATTCTGTTCATTCTGGCAGCCTCCGTGGCGTTCAGCCGCGTACTGACACTGATGCAGGTGCCCCAGGCGGTCTCGGAATGGATCTCCAACGACTTCTCCAACAAAGTCCTGATCCTTGTCGTGATCAATGTGATCATGCTATTCGTCGGCATGATCATGGATACCACACCGGCGATCATGATCCTCACCCCGATCCTTCTCCCGGTGGCAACCGCCTTCGGCGTGGATCCGGTACACTTCGGAATTATCATGGTCGTAAACCTTGCCATCGGCTTCGTCACGCCGCCTATCGGTGTGAATCTGTTCGTGGCATCTTCTCTCAGCGATGTTCCGGTTATGAGTCTGGCGCGCAAAGCTGCACCCATGATCGTTTTATTCCTTATCGCACTGCTGCTGCTGACCTATATTCCATGGCTCAGCCTGTGCCTGCTTTAAGAAGGGAGGGTCGACATGAACACCATTACCCGTCGCAGCATATCTGCTGTTCTGATCCTCGCGATTCTCTGCATGTCCATGGCATTTCTCACCGGATGCTCCTCCGGTGAGAGCAAACAGACCTATGCATGGGTCATGGCAACCGCATCGCCGGAAGATACCGTTACCGGGCTGTATGCCAACAAATTTGCCGAACAGGTGGAAGCCCTGTCCGGCGGAGCACTGAAAGTTCAGGTATATCATAATTCCACCATGGGCGGTGATACCGAACTTCTGGAATCCGTCCAGTGCGGCGATATTCCCTTCGTGGTCCAGAACACCGCGCCGGAAGTCAGTTATCTGCCCCGCCTGGCTCTGTTCGATCTGCCCTGTGTCTTCTCGAATCTGGACGATCTTCACACCGTTCTGGATGATGAGGTCTTCATGAGCAAGATCAACGGAATCTATGAACACGGAGGCATCCGCCTTCTGGGTATGGCCGATCAAAATTTCCGTGTAATGACCTCGGCCAAATCCATTGCGTCCCTGGATGACTTCAGGGGAATCAAGATCCGCACCATGGAAAACAACTACCACATGCAGTTCTGGTCCGCGGTCGGGGCCAACCCGTCACCCATGGCTTTCGCGGAGCTGTATGTTGGTCTGGAACAGCACACGGTGGACGCACAGGAAAACCCCTACGAAGTGATTGTGTCCAACCGTTTCTATGAAGTGCAGGATTATGTGGTGGAAACCAATCATCTTCCCCATTTGCTGGCTCTGATCACCAACAACGATTTCTATAACAGCCTTCCGGAAGACCAGCGGGCCATCATTGACGAAGCCTCCCGCATCGCCAAAGATTTCGCCCGTGAGCAGGCGGTAGCCCGTGCAGATTCCCGTATCGAGGAGATCATTGCAGGGGGAAGTTCCATCGTACCCGTCAGCGATGACATGAGGACCCAGATGCGTCAGCGTTCGGTGGATCTGTACCAGCAGATCCGAAAAGCAGTCGGCGATGACGAATTGTTCTTTGCTTACTGCGGCCGTGTCTTCGACGGTGAAGTCATGCATTGATTCCGCATAAAAAAACTCGTCCGATCGTTTTGATCGGACGAGTTTTTCTCTCTGTATTCTTATGCAAAGATCGGTGCCAGTGCTTCGGCCAGTGCATCTTTCTCGGCCTGTGCCTCATCAAGGTCCGCACCTTTTGTCGTATAGTATGCCTTGATCTTCGGTTCCGTGCCGGAGGGACGAACAACGACAGTCTCTCCGTTTTCCAGAGTGTAGATGAGAACGTTGGACTTGGGAAGCCCGGTCTCTTCCGGTTTCAGATAATCCGTGACCTTGGCCACTTTACGTCCGGCAAATTCCACCGGAGGCTCTTCGCGGAGCTGCTTCATCATTCCTGCCATCTTGTCCATTCCGGACAGGCCCGGGAACTCAAAGCTGTCCACCTTGTTCAGGTAGCGGCCGTACTGGGTATAGAGCTCTTCCAGATGCTCTTTAATGGAAGAACCGATACTGCGGTAATAGGCGGCCATTTCACAGATGAGCATGGAGGCAACGACCGCATCCTTGTCCCGCACATACGGACCGGCAAGATATCCGTAGCTCTCTTCGAATCCGAAGATGAAGCGGTCCACTTCACCATCTGCTTCCAGATTGGCGATCTGATCGCCGATCCACTTGAAGCCGGTCAGGGTTTCGCGCATCTCAACTCCGTAATGCTCACACACCAGATTGGCAAGGGGTGTGGACACGATGGATTTGCATGCAACGGGCTTCTCCGGCATGGTTCCCTGTTCGATGCGGCCGGCACAGATATAATCCAGAAGCAGAACGCCCATTTCGTTTCCGCTGACAAGTTCGTAGGTGCCGTCCGGACATTTCATGGCGATACCCACACGATCCGCATCCGGATCCGTGGCCAGCATAAGATCCGCTCCCACTTCCTTAGCAAGCTCCAGACCTTTTTCCAGTGCGGCAAAGATTTCCGGGTTGGGATAGGAACAGGTGGTGAAATATCCGTTGGGATATTCCTGTTCGGGAACGATGGTAATATCCGTGATACCGATATCTTTCAGGACCTGTGTCACGGGAACAAGACCCGTGCCGTTCAGCGGAGAGTACACCAGCTTCAAACCGGCGGTCCTGGCAAGTCCCGGACGTACCTGACGGGCTTCGATGGCCTCATAGAATGCTGCCTTGCAGTCGTCGCCGACGAACTGAATCAGTCCCTTTTCCACACCTTCGGCAAAGGACATGATCTTGGCACCGGTGAGGACATCCGTTTTCTGAATGACATCATATACCACCGCGGCGGCATCGTCCGTCATCTGGCATCCATCGGGACCATAGGCTTTATACCCGTTGTACTGGGCAGGGTTATGCGATGCGGTGACCATGATACCGGCGTTACACTGATAATAGCGGGTGGCAAAGCTCAATGCCGGGACCGGCATCAGTGCATCATAAATACGGACCTTGATTCCATTGGCAGCCAGTACACCGGCGGCATTCTTGGCAAAATCCCAGCCCTTCAGCCGGCTGTCGTAGGAGATCGCCACCGTCTGGGTTCCGCCCTGGGT